>Ga0209417_1000323_pt1 | contig 121732 bp, 88 predicted proteins | sample RifGroF2_FD_184002 | JGI IMG/M metagenome (GOLD analysis project Ga0209417, IMG submission 184002) | Groundwater microbial communities from Rifle, Colorado, USA - Groundwater F2 (SPAdes) (version 2) | ecosystem: Environmental > Aquatic > Deep subsurface > Groundwater | place: Rifle, Colorado... | reverse complement strand
AACGTGTTTGCCAATCAAAAAGTCCTTTAATCATCATTTTTGCTTTCCTTGCGAAAGATGGAATAATATATTTGAATGCCAAAGAGCTAAAATAATCGTAAGTGCATTGAAATGCACATAAAAATACTAATTTTTAGAGATACCCTATAGTTTATAAAGGTTTTAAAAGGGAGAGTTGGCATTTAAGAAATCGCAAGTTCGAATCTTGTTGGCTCCATTTGTTTTTAACTTCAAAATGAGGATTTTCTTTTATCTACTATCAAAATATTCATTTGGCGTCAGTTTAGGGTCCAAATGCAACTCATGGGAAATCATTTTAATTCTAAAATATAATTATAACTGTATTTAAGAGCATCAAAGGGATTGCAGTAACATTGGTCCTGTTCAACAATAAACCATTTACATCCGACTTTTGAGGCCGCTTTAATTATTTGGCAGAAATTCAAATTGCCTTTACCAACCTCTGCAAAAACGGGTTTGCCTTCATTATCCACGGCATAGTCCTTAAGATGTATAAGCGGCATTCGGTTTGTGAGCTTTTCGCATACTTCCAGAATGTTTCCTCCACCGTAATGGACCCAATAGCAGTCAATTTCTGCTTTTAAGAAATCAGGATTGCAGTTGGAATAAATCATATCAAATATAGTGTTTGAATTAATTTTCTGAAACTCAATGCTATGATTGTGATAAGCGAATTGTACGTTGTTATTTTTGAAGAACTCACCTGTTTTATTAAGTTTTTTTGCGAATTCGATAACATTTTGTTCGCTGCTTAAATCAATATTCCTAGGATAAGGAAAAATCAAATACTCTGCTCCAATTATTTTAATGTTTTCCAGGACTTTTTCTGGTTCTGATAAAATCTGGTCGCCGGCTGCCAGCATTGAGCAGCAGGTAAGTTCGGTGTCATCTAATATTTTGCGGATATCCCTGTAATTAAAATCGTAAGGAAACAATTCAATGGTGTTAAATCCGATTGCTTTTATTTTTTGCAACGATTTTTCAATCTCTTTTGAAGAGCCAAGATAGTCTCTTATCGTGTGGATTTGCACGGCAAGCTGCTGTTTATTCATCTTGTAATCCGATTAATTCATTTAATCAAGGAACAGGTCGTCTGTGTTCCAAAGCCAGACTTCTGAAAACAGTGCAAAGTCGAGAAAGTCAATATTGCCTTGCTGGTCTAAATTTTGTGGAATAAGGTCTGAGCTTAACCAACTGTCAGTAAAATACATCAAATCCATTTCATCAACATCGTCATCTTTATCAAAATCAGAATCGCACGGAACGTAATCAGATTTTGGAATGGACCATTGGGTTGTATAATTGCCAGGTAAAAATCTCATTCTCACGCGATATGTAAATTTGTCACACGGCAGAACATCTCTAATTTCGAAATAAGGACTTATCTGCCACCCGCTATCTGGACCATTTTCTGCAAGACTTTCAAAATAATATTCGATTTCAGAAGTATAAGGTGTGCCCCCAACAGCGTTCATTGAAACAATTGTAATCCCATTGATACTATTGTCCAACATCCAATGCGCAACAAGTCCGGTTGAACTTACAGCGCCTTTGGCTGCAAGTGTGACTATCTCCGCATCACTGAGTGAACGATTATATATTCTTATGTCATCGATGAGTCCGTTAAAATAATCAGCATTATTATATGTTCCAATCTTTACATTATGGCCGGATGCGGTATTTATTGCCGCCGGACTGGCAATCAACGTTTTTTTTATGCCATCGACATAATAATTTATATGAGTAGTATAAGGTGTTAATACGCTGGGAAGAACTGCTGCTACATGGTGCCAGTTATTATCGCGTACATCAGCTATACCAGCTGAATAACCTGCTGCTCCAACTTTTATGCATGGGCCGCCTTTCTGGCCGACAAGACCGAAGCTATCTTGTATTGTAAATCTCCAGTTGTTTCCTGTTATAGGGTCTCCCCAGGAAAGAATTGTACCTGCCTGACTGGTTTTGACCCATGCTGAACATGTTCTTGCGCCTTTTGCTAAAATGCCATTGTAATCGGGGATATTTATATGGTCGTTGATACCATCTAATTGAGCGCTGCCATCAATCTCACCTGTAGTTTCATTTATAACAGCTCCGTTTTCAAGAGTACCGTCATGTCCATTGGCACTATCTATCGTAGTAGTGCCCATAGAAGATATATGCGGCGGTACTAGCCACTGAGCCGGGTCGGGGAAAATGTTATTGCTGTCGGTTGTCGCAGAAGCAGGACTGCTGAATGCTGTTTCGTTTTGGGCGGCGCTTTTATCGCGAGCTTTTACACGGTATGTATATTGAGTGTCCGGTATCAATCCACTATCCTCATACACAGAACTGTCTTGCCATGAGCTATCATGGCCTCCTCCAGCGGTACATTCAAAATAATATTCAACACCGCTGCCGTCAATTGCTGTTTCAGCAGTCATAGAAATAGAATTCATACCTGCGGCATGCGGCAAGATTGAAAATGATATAGGATTAGGCAGGGGAGGGACGATATCTTCAGCGCTTTGGAGCGGGAAAATTGTAAGTTCAACATCTTCTTTTGCTCGAACATAAGCTATATAAATATTGCCATTATACTCACAGCCGTTGGCCTGCATCCAGCCTGGGTCTTTTGCTATACCGGTATAATGCGGCTCTGTGTCGCCATGGTCACGAATTTTATAAATGCTGCTAAGCACTCTTGAGCCGGATTCAGCAAATGCTATTGCCAGAACTTTTCGATTGTTATAAACGCCATTCACCGGCATATTATAAACGATATATCTTTTGCCGTTGGACATATGGTCAGCATAGATATGAGCGTCAACAAATGGGAAATTACTTGCGGGATAATTGATTATGTAACCGGGATTCCATGAATTTCCTGAATCTGTACTGACAAGGCTGCCCATTCTCAAAACTCCATCTAAGCCTTTTTTCCATTGCCTTGTGCATGCGGTGACTTCAGTTCCGTCAATCCATGTTGATGTTTCAAAACCTCTGTGCAGGTAAGCTTCTACTCTTCTTAGCGTCCAGGAGTTTGATATATTGCTTGCCTGGCTGATTATCACGGCGCTGTATGTTGTGCCGCTTTGCATTTCGAAACCGCCACATATCCAGTTGCCGTTTGGCATTAATTTAGGATTTTCCTGCGGATAAAAATTTTGGCAGATCAAACCGATACGAGACCATGCAACTCCATTCAACTGGAACAGTTCTGTTTCTGCATACTGCATACCCACTTCCCTGGGAATAAATGCGTATACACAATTATTCTGAATGAACAAAGTTCCATGGCCATATTTAGATGCACCGGAAGCATCCTGTGCAATGATGGCAGGAATTGACCATGTTAAGCCATTATTCGTTGAAAAAGAATATCTTGTTACGGCATTGTTTGAAGTTTCATCACCGGGTGTTGATTTCCATATACAATGCATAGTGCCGTTATGGCCGATAATTGCAGGACCCATATTATATCGCCATGTGTCAGAATCAACGTCATGTATGCGTACTTCGATACTATTGGGCAGAAATGCCGTGGCAGTATGATTTGCAGGTGCATCTCCTCCGCTCCATAAAGCAAGTTCGTATGCAGCATAAGATGTTGTGGTTAAGCATAAAACTAAAATGCTTAACTTTATTATATTGGTGCTCGTAATATTCATATTGTTCCTGTATCGTTTAATTATGGCAATGTTGTTGCGTCCCACATCCAATATTTAGCAAATTCAGAAAGTTCCAGTGAATTTACTATGTCGTCATCTATGAAATCTGTCTTTTCGCTGCCCTGGCTAAGCCAATCAAGAATCATAATTTCCAAATCGTAGAAATCGACTTTATTGTTTCCATCGAAATCCATACGACAAGGTATGAATGCGGATTTAGGATTTGACGCGATTGTTTCCTGAAGAGTTGCAGGGTCTCGCATTTTTACTTTGTAAGTACAAAGTGCAGCAACCGGAAGGCCTGAATCAGTATAACTGAAATCATTTTGCCAGCCACTGTCTTGTCCATCGGGTGTAAGGCTATCAAAGTAATACTCTACATCCTCTGCTGAAGCCCAGGCATCACAATCAATTACAGCGATATCATCAACTCTGACATAGTTGCCGCCATCAGTGGCGGTCAGAGCGACATATTCCAGTTTTTCAATATTAAATAATCCTGTGTTGAAAATGGCTCCGCTGCCATTGTCAATCTTAACCTGGTCAGGACTACTGTATGAACTATCGAGTCTATCGCTATCTGTATGCCAGAGAGTCAGCGTAATGGGTCCGCCTTTAACAGGCTGCTCTATCTTTAAATGAAATGATGCAAAACCTTCACTGGTGTTGCCTACTTGCACTTTATTACTTCGATTTTCTCCGTAACTATCATTCCAATTCGCAATTTTATCAAAGCTGGAAATATTTCCAGAATATTTTATAACGGCCGCATAGAGATCGGTTGAACGCTGGACATAGATTCCATAGCCATTAAAATCCCCATTTGTAAGGCATACATAACCTTCAGCACCATTGCCGGAATTAGCCATTTTAAAACTTAATTCAATCGATCTTGCGTGCGGGCGAATATTATGTTTCCTTCCACCAATATGCCAGTTGATATTCGAAGATGTTGTGCATAAGTCGAGAACACTGCTTCCATTTGCATTTATAATTTTATGTGTGTTCCAGGAGCGTCCTACCCATTCGTTAGTATATGAGCCAAACCCCAGATTGCCAAAAGTGCCATTTGCAAAAGTTTCAAAATCTTCCAGGAACATTGGCAGAGATGAAGGCTTAGCTTCCATAACGATGGTATCGCTGTATGTAGTTTCTGCCGTATCGAGAGTCCAATGTGTCACAAGGCCGTTTGTTGGAGCAGTGCTGAGTGATGCCATACTCAAAATTTCGGAACCGGTAAGTATCCTGTCATAAATACGCACATCGTCGAGCGTGCCATTAAACCTGGAAGCATTAAAAGCCGTCATTAATACATCTGTGCCTGAAGCAGTATTTATCGCAACAGGGTACATAGTTTTAGCTTCAAGCACTCCATCAACATAAAGGTTTATTTCGGTAGTGTAGGGTGTCAGATTATCCATCAAAACTGCGGCGACATGATGCCACTGATTATCACGAATATCTGTATTACCCGCTACCCAACCGCTGCCTACTTCAACCGCGATTCCACCAAGGTATACGCCGTGAGTGTCTTGAACGAGAAAAGTCCAGTTTTGTCCGGTGCTAGCATTTCCCCAGGACAGGATCGGTCCTGCTGAACCAGTTTTAATCCATGCTGTGCAGGATCTATAATTTTTTCCTGTTATGCCTTTATAGCCGGTCATTTGAATATAATCGGTTGTGCTATTGAATTGTACAGCGCCGTTAATTCTGCCGTTTTGCACAAAAACAGGGGAACCTGATGATGAACCGTCGTGGCCGCCTGCAATGTCAGGATACAGTGTTGAAGTAATCAGATATGGCTCAATTTTCCATTCTGATGGGTTAGGCCACAATGATACTTTTAAATTGCTTGTTGCTGCAGATTTAGAAGTTGAAGCTGTTGTTAAATTGTGATTTAACGAGGTATCTCTGGCTTGTACAGTATAAGTGTATTGAGTATCCGGGGAAAGATTAGTATCTTCATAGAATCGATCGCTTTGCCATCCACTATTATGCCCGCCGCCACTTGTGCAGGTGAAATAATATTCAACATCATAAAAATCATCTGTCAAAGGAGAGGCCGTCATAGCTATCGAGGTATCGCCCGTCGCAAAAGGCTCAACTTCCCATGCGATGTCCGGTTCCGGTGCATTCGTATCATCTGGCGTGATAATCCATAGAGAAACTGCTGAAGGAGCCATACTGCAAACAGGCAAAGTCAAGGAACTATCAGAAACAGATATCGTGTATTCTTCTGTTTTAGTCAGCAAAGTTTGTTCGAATAAAGGCTGCAAAGATTTTTCTATGAACATGGTATAAACATTACTGTGATTGGCATCTACTAAGTAACGCCGGACCATTGCTTGATTAGTATTAAAGGGAAGATAATTTATTTTGAGCTGCACAGATTCGGTATTTGATTCGTCAACTCTATCCGTTCCACTGTGTGCATAATTAAATGCAATGACACCAATACTGTTCCCATCTGTTGATCCTATAGCACCTCGAAGGTTAGGAGTTGCGTCGGAAGAATCGCACATAACTCGACTGCCCGGCATCATAGTAAACATTTTGAGAACATTATACGGCGCTTTAGGATATTGCGAAGCATAGGAAAGAGGAGCTTGTGTTACCCATTCACTGCCTAAAATATCTTCAGCAAGCAAATATACACCATCACTGCCTCCGCTATTTACAAAATCGGCCAGGAAAGCAGCCGCCTGCGCTGCGCCTATTTCATCAGAATTTTTGTATTCACTGTAGGCACTTCCACCCCATTCTGTTATCCATATTTCTGTATTAGTCAAACCTTGAGCATTCAAGGTATTCCTAAGCAAAGCCATGAGATAATTCATTGATACAATAAACGAAATGGGATGGTTTCTACCGAGGTAAATTCCTTCGTAACTGTGCCATGACACAAAATTAAGTCTTAAATTTTGCTGGCCGCATTCGATAGCAAGCTGATTTGTCCAGTTGAAATCACCGTTTGCGGGGTTGTGGGTATATCCAGCGCTGCCATTTCCTCCGACCCTTACACGTTTTCCTGGATTATTCATTTCAAATTGATCTATGGCATTAGCCCAGCATTTATATATTTCTAACAAAGCGTAAAATACTTCAGAACTACCTTGTTCGTGTGTTCCTTCGATGTACCATGCGGTGGTTACAGCGTCCTGTTCATTTTCAACTTCAAAATCCGCGGCAGGGAAACCTAATTCATTGTTGTTGTCGCCATAGTAAAGGTCAAATTTGTTCAAGACGTAATCGACATATCCATAGCAATAAGCACGATAGCTGTTCCAGTCAGCACTTGTCCATGTTCCAGCATTGCTCGGCAGATGATCAGGTGGTGCATAGCCAACAAATATATGAGGCCTTATATTATTCTTTTTGCAAATCGCCAGATGGTTGTCGAGTCTGTCGCTGGCTACAAACGTGCCATTCACTAATCTACAGCCGGGTTGCCCTGAACTGCCTTGCCTGACGTTCATTAACCGCCAAGTGTCATATCCAAGAGGCTCTATCCATTTAAGAGAATCTGCCGTAGGCTCAAATGTGCTAAATGCCTCGCGTATCACATCCATATCATTTTTACCGGATTTACTTACGGGCTGTGCGCAGTTAACTGTTATAACTCCATTTGGTTCTGAAGGAATGCCATCTGTTGTAACAATGATATCATCAAGGCGGACAGTTTTTCCATCGTAAGCATAATTTGTAAAACCCACATGAGTTAAATCCTTGATATTGATTATTCCCGGTCTGAAAATAGTGCCAGTACCGTCATCAATTTTGACCTGCAAAGGATAAGATTCATTTGTGTCATAATAAAAGCTGTCTGTCTGCCAAAGTGTCATTTCCACAGGCTGACCTGGAGCCTGCTGTCTTAGGATAATGTGAAATGTTATAAAATCTGTACATTGTTTGCCCACAGTAAAGTTGTTTGCCCAATCTTCACCCTCCCAGTACCCCCATCCCGGCTGGCCTCCGAAGGAGGTTGTTGAGCCGGAGAATTTAACCGCAGCAACTCGCTGGTAATTCTCATGGCGATATGTAAAACCATAGCCATTTTGATTGCTGTCGCTAAGCCAAACCATTCCATAAGCGCCGTATCCTGATATAGATAGTTTTGCGATCAATTTAAGAGCAGTAATTTCACCAAAATTTATTCCATGTGCGGTACCAGCTGTATGATATTTTGCAGCTCCAGAAATCGGCATTTTGAGGAATTTTGTAGTATTTGAACTGTATTCTCCATAACCGTCATAGACTTGAGCGGGAAAAGGGCCTTGTTGTACACTATATAAATGTAAATCTCGGACGGTCCAATTATTGGGCCAACTGGATTCAAAGTTTTCCTGAAATGTGCCACCGAAACTCATGTAACAAAGGAGTAAAGATGTTATCAGCGTATCCAGATATGTCTTATTAAGCTTCATTTATCTTCCAAAAACAAACCTGTTGGTCTTGTCTGGTGCCATTGGTCTTCTTGTTAGTAATTTTTATATAAAAAATTTACTTTTTTATTAATTTTTCAGTTAATATAGGTCTTTTTGTGTTGACCATTCATAATGTTACCATATCAGTTTAAAATCAAAATGTCAATCTAAATTTGGTTCACAGCCCTAAAAGACGCGATTTTATGAAATATAGAAAATGGAATAACTAACCAATGTAGATATTTGTCTAAAATGAAGACGGTGTTAATCTTTAATATGTTGGTAATAAGAAAATATTAAAAAAAATGTTAACAAGTAAAAAAAATATTTGACTTTTTTGGTTGTGACTGGTACTATGTGGTTTGTTGTGGTTCTTGTTGACTGTAACTACATTATTTGAGGTCGAGTTTATGGAAGTAGAAATCGCAGGAAAAACTTATTTTGAGGCTAAAGGCCCTGAGCTTGTTCATGTTCAAGTCGTTAAGCACCTTAAAAAAACCATCGCTCAGATGAAGCATGGTCAGCAGTTACCTCCTGAACGAGAACTTTCGGAAGTCTTAAAAGTTGCACGGTCAACCATTCGCAGAGCTATAGATAATCTTGAAGAAGAGGGGTATCTGATTCGGCATGAAAGACGCGGTACTTTTGTTAATAATGTTTTTCATGTAGGCGCAGAGAAAAGTTTGCAGACAAAAGTTGTTGGCTTGGTTGTTCCGGATATTGAAATAGCTTATCACGCAAGAATTTTAAAGGGTGTTGAGGAAGAAGCTCTAAGATCAGGTCATGAAGTAATTGTTTGCAATAGCTTGCTTGATAAGGAAAGAGAGCTCGATGCAATTGGCAGGCTGGCTAATCGTGGAATAGGCGGTCTTCTTGTTCTTCCTTGCCTGCCCGACATTTCATTGAGCCAGGAAAAGAGACAGGAGCTTGCTGATAAGTTTGATCTCACGCTTAAGAATTTACAGGCTGAGGGCGTCCGAGTGGTTATGCTGGACAAGTATTTTCCAAACTTAGGCCTTCCCACAGTAATGACTAATAAAGTGCAAATGGGTTATCTCGCGACAGAACATTTGATTATGCTTGGTCATCAAAAAATATGTTATGTCAGCGATGATAATTTGTCAATGGAAGCTCAAAGTGCAGTTGTCGGTTATAAACGTGCATTAGTTGATTATAATATACCATTTGATGAATCACTGCTTGTTAGATTGCCTGTTTTTGACAGTTTGAAACCAACACGAAGCATTATTAAAAGGATGCTGACAGCAAATCCCAGAGCTTTTACTGCAGTAGCTACCTCGCACTTTTCGATGACATGTGGAATTCTGCAGGGTCTTGAGGATGCGGGTTTAAACGCTCCAGATGACATAGCTGTTGTCGGCAGTGATACTTTTAATAATCCAAGCATTGATCATATAACGCACATTGAAAGATCTGTTCATCAAATTGGTTGTGAAGCAGTAAAGCTTCTGTTTGCAAATGAAGCTGAATCGATGAAAAAACATATTTTGCTGCCTGCAAAACTGGTAATTGGAGACACTTGTGGTGCAAACCGTAAAAAATAAAGTATTTTTTGATAAATTCAAGTTTATACGGAGGAATGTTATGAAGAAGTTGAGTGTTGTTTTATTATTGTTGTCATCGGCTTTTGTATGCGCAAGTAATGTCGCAGATATTGATGGAAGCGGTCGTGTAGATTTTAAAGATTACGCGAAATTCGCTGACCATTATTTAGGAGACACTGCGGGAGCCGAACCTTTGGTCGTCCTTTTAACGGAAGATTTTGAAAATGGCTGGGCTAACGCTACAGGTGGAACATATCCAGGTACATTGCAGGGCGATGGCGCACTTACAAATGGCTGGTGGATTCGCGATGCCTGGAGATTCAAGGTTACAGACCAGAGCAGCAATACTGTTTATGATCCAATCGCAGGCAGTATGGTAACTAATGTATCATGGGTTCCGGCCGGCAAATCTCTCAGCGACGATTTGACATATTCTACAGCAGCAGAATTGTCAGTGAAGATTTCAATGAGTGATTTTGATAACCATCCATATATTTGGCTGTCTGATCCCAATCGTAATGGATATGGAATTAAATGTACCCGTAAAATTGGCGGCAGACCTGTAATGGCCAGAATATTCAAGTATTCTGACTGTAATCAGCCATGGGGCGATACGGATACTTCCAATTGGTTCAACAGAGATGGCGAAGGCCCCGAAGTAGATAGCAGCACCGATCCCGCAGGTTATGTTGCAGTTTCAGGGGTATCAGAAGACTGGGTTACTCTGCGTCTAAGACTCGAACAGTCCGCACCGGGCCAGCCGATTACTATGACTCTGTGGCATACTGGCGGTAATCTACCGGATAGCAGCTATGAAAATCCTGACAACGTAGTTATTGATGATGGAACAGGCAGTATATTTTCTGCTGATGTTATTAATATTGAAAAAATTACACACGTTGGAATGACATTCTATGGCGTTGCAAGTCCTGTTATGTTTGTTGATGATGTCGAGATTAAAGCAAATAATCTATTAAAAGATGTATTTATTGAAAATTTTGACACATTCACAAATAATGAATATAACGATCTGCTCGTCCCGGGTTCTATGACGCTTCCGTTCACTAACGGCTGGTGGATAAAGGATGCTCAAATATATCGGGCTAATAATTTCGGTGGCGATCATGGGACAGTCTTTGAACGTATCGGAACTGTCCCGCCAGCGAGGGCTAATTTTACAGTTGCGCCGGGCGGTAAAGGTCTGGGAGCTACCTTTAACGCTGCCAGTGCGGTTGAATTAAGTTTCGATGTTTATATGACAGACTTCCAAAATCATCCTTGTATTTGGCTAAGTGATGGCAAATATAACGGGTACGGTATAAAATGTACGCGTAGAATAGGCAACAGGTCTGTAATGGCGCGGTTTGTCAAACTTGCTGGAAGCGGCCGTAACTGGGGTGAAGGTGAGCCAAATTGGACTAATAGTTGGCCTCTTGAAGGAGTTGATACCGAAGGTCCTAATGGTTTTGTGCAAATATCCGGCTCGACCGAGCTCCAAAGCCCCATCTGGGTCAGAGTTCATATGAGACTCGAACAGGATGGTCCGGGGCAGCCGATAATAATGACGCTGTGGCATACCGGCGGAAACGAGGCTGACACCAGCTATGCCAACCCTGAAATGGTAGTGGTCGAAAACGGAAGCGGTAATGTTTTCGCTACTCAATCGATCATTGACATATCAACAATTAATCATGTCGGTATGACATTTTACGGTTCACTAAATATTCCTCCTGCAGGAGGTGTTTTGGTGATGATGGTTGACAATCTTAAGGTCAGGGCGGATTCCTTCTCGACTGGCAATGACCCAAACACGGTAACGCAAATTGATGATTTCGAAACCGGTTGGGTTAATGACTCTAATGGTACAATTGGAGGTCCATTTGCTCAGACTAATGGCTGGACTATACATAATGCTCACATGTTTACCATAACACAAAATGGTGAAGAAAATGATTATCTCTTTCAGCAGCCCCCAGCTAATGTTTCATCAGAACATACTGCCGGCAAAGCTCATGGCGTAAGTCTCGATGGTGTTGAATGGGCAGAAGTGAGCTTTAAGATGGGTCAGCAAGGCTGGCCAACACGTGGTTTTGTTTGGCTGTCAGATGAAAATCAGAACGGTTACGGTGTTCAAGTATATAGACTAAATTATAACAAGGCTGGTATAGTTAAATTTGCTGGTAATTCTACACCATTTGGTCAAGCCGCTGCATGGCTTAAAAAGAATAACGATCCTTGTGAACCTCCATTTGGTCTCGACTACGATGACACAGTAACATCTTCATTGCACAATATAGACTTTATGACATTCCATTTAAGGCTGGAACAGCCATTGGTTGAAAATGAGATGGGATTGCGGCCAGTATCAATGAAGATGTGGTATGAAGGGAGCAATATACTTGATACCACCAATACTGAACCTGCTATGGTCAAAATAGATGATGGTTATGGCGGGCAGTTCCCGGAAGCTCCAACAGTTATTGATATTTCCGATTTGACATATATTGGATTTACAAGTGCCGGTCACGATGTGGAGGATTCGGATGAATATTGGTGGCTAGATGATATCAGTCTCAAAGTTCAAATTCCGCAGTATGATGCAGCAGATATAAATTTTGATCATGCTGTAGATATCTTGGATCTGAAGGTTCTTGCAGAACAATGGCTTTGGACCGAATAATTAAATAATTTTTATAGAGCGGCAATGTCGCCGCCTCCATATTAAAGTTTTTTGTCCGTTAAATAGGATTGTACTATGAAAAGAAAAGCGTTTACTCTTGTAGAATTGTTAGTGGTGATTTCCATAATTGCTTTACTGCTTGCTGTTCTAATGCCGGCGCTTCAAAAAGCGCGTGAGCAAGGCCAGCTTACGGTATGTAAGGCACACATGCATAGCATCGGTATTGCTGTCATGGCTTATGCCAACAGTAATAAAGATAGGGTGCCGCCAGATAAGTTTAAGCCAAGGGGTCAGAATGGGCATAACTGGGTGGGTAATATTTGCAAACAACAAAATGGAGATTACCCTGTAGGGTTTGGATTGCTTGATCCTGCATACAGCCCAAAAAAGGGTGTGGCCGATTATCTGTTGTGTCCGTCTGATATGGCTCGCAAAAAAATCAAAGATGACAAGGACAGTAGCGGCGACTTTAAACTTTTCGATACCAGTTACTATAACTTTGGCGGTGTTTATAGGGGTATGACAGCTTCGGGCACCTTTGCAGGAGATCCTGAATATAAGGCTGCCGAAAAGAGAATAGGTAATCTCGACAGACATAAGACGTCAGTTGCCCGTGCATCCGATGCAACTTTGGCCATGTGCGAATGGAGACATGGAAAAATAATGGCCAATAAGTATGCCTGTTACGACCTAGCGGGCATGCAGGTAACCGTTGATTTGCCGCATGAAAAAGCCCCAACCCTTTATCTTGATGGACATGTCAGTGTGATAGGTTTTGTTGAATATTATCGCAGAGCTATAGCCGCTGGTGTGCCTACCTCTTACAGCAACGCACGTGGTTCATTGACATGGAACTTCTGGAATATGCCCAGTTATACTAATACGGCTGGAAAATCTTTTTATCTTCTAGATGGACTATGATTTTGACAATTAGAAGTTTAAATGGAACGAGTTTTTTATGATTTATTGTTTTTATTAACCTTTTTTTTGGAGGAAGTAAAATGAAGAAAGTAGTATTATTATTGTTAGTCCTTGCAATGACGCCGGCGGCCTTTGCGGTGTTTGTTGAAGATTTTGAGGAGGGCTGGGCAATTTCAACGGAAGGAACAACTCCTGGCACTCTTAGTGGTACTGGCGCTGCCACAAACGGTTGGTGGATTCGTGACGCTCAGCGTGTGATGGTTTCTCAAAGTGCAGGCAACACAGTTTATGAGCGTCTTGATTCGGGAGCATCTAATGCAGCATGGGGGCCTGCCGGAAAACTGCATGGCCAAAATCTAACAGGCGTTACGGCAATCGACTTGTCTTATGATGTCTATATGACACCATACTACAATTCCGCTTATGTGTGGCTTAGTGATGGCACAATGAACGGCTATGGTATCAAAGCTGACAGGCAGACAGGCGGCCGTAATCAGAAAGCGTCGTCTTACAAGCGGTCCGGTAGTACGACTGCATGGACAACTGGAACAGTTGGCGGAAGCGAAAGTATGACCACCTTAGTTGATGTAGCGAGTGTCAACACAGACAATGCGCCGCTTTGGTTAACTCTCAATCTGAGGATTGAACAGGCAATTGCCGGCGGCAATGTTACATTGACGATGTGGCATACCGGCGGAAATTTAGCGGATAAGAGTTATGCCAATCCGGATCAGGTACAGGTTGTTTCAACAGGGATTATCGATATCACTACATTAAGCTGGGCCGGGATAACGTTCTATGGTTCCCTAAATAGTCAGCCTGCCAACTATACAATGGCGGTTGATGACATTACTGTTACAGCTATTCCAGAACCAGCAACGATGGCTTTATTTGGTATTGGTTCATTGATATTAGTGCGCCGTAAAAAATAAGGCTCGATTTAATTTAAAAATGTTTGAACTATGGAGCCACAAGCACAAGGGTCTTGTGGCTTCTTTTTAATAGCGTACAATTTAAGCTTAAAGCCGAGGTTTAAGGATATCAACATTAACACAGATTTAATACAACTGAATATTGACGAACAAACTAAGAAGTTGACGGTATTAGATCGCGGCGATAATACAAGAATACTTATTGCAGAAACATTAGATATGTTCCGTCCTTGTATTGATGGAAAGAATGTTTGTCACAATTTTCGCAAAGTAGAATGGCTAAATGAAAAAGAGTGTGAGTTAATTTATAATTGTGAGGGGTTAAACAACTACGTTATAAAGATAAAGGCCAATAGCGATGATTCCATAGATTTTAGCTGTAGATTCGTTTCCGGAAAAGACTGCCAATTAAACAAATTTGAAATATTTCCTCAGCAGTCCTTATTAAATTGTTATTATCTTATTAATTTCCGTAACCGCCATTATGCAGAAAAAACCTGGCCGGAATTTACACTTGGCGGCAGTTTCAAAACGGATACGTTTTCGGGGGATTGGCAATTTGCGCCGCATCCAGCAATGTTTATTTTTACCAAATGCGATATCAATGTATTCTTTGGTGCATTTGATATGCCTGATTCGTTCGGCATGTATATTGATGTTGAAAAGAATGGTATTAAATCATGGTATATAGATTATGGCAATTATCCCAATGGAATGTTTTTAAAAGCAGGCAAAGAATATGCCTCTCCAAGATATAGACTTTTTGTGCGCAAAAATCAAACGGTCTATGAGACATTAGATGAATATTCTTCTATGCTCATAAAACATAATCTGATACCAGATCCAAAGAAAAAGGTAAGATATGCCTGGTGGAAGAACCACACGTATTGCACATGGATAGATCAAACTTACCAAAGCAAGATAGAGGTTCCGGCTGAATTGCAGGAACAAGCTAATTCTGCTCAAATGAAAACATGTGCCGAGCAGGTTGATGAAAATCTGGTTAGAAAAGCTGTTTCAATTATAAAAAAAGAAAAATTGCCTTTGAAAACAATTATTCTTGATGATGGCTGGGCAAAAGCGAGAGGGCAATGGGAACCACATAAAGCAAGATTTCCCAATTTTAGAAAATTGGTTGACGATTTGCATAAAGATGGATTCAAAGTTGTGGTATGGTGGAACTGGGCTGAAATAGAAGATCCTGCGGCAGTGATTAAAGAGCATCTTTTCAATGAAGGCAAGCCTAATAAACACGGCAAACGATTAAGAGATTATTCTAATCCTGCGACTCAGGAAGAATATCTAAAGCCGTTATTTTATAAATTGTTTTCAGGAGATAAAGGTTGTTACGACATTGACGGCGTTAAAACAGATTTTCTTGCAGATAAGATAAGACCTGAAATGCATGCTATGAATCCTGATTGGAGAGGCGAGGAACGATATTTTTATAATATTACCAGATTGTTCTATGAAGAAATGAGAAAACACAAAAGCGATTCCATTCATATCGGGGGAGCGGGTAATTTTCGACTAGCTGAATATATTGATGTTAATAGAACATATGACGTCTGGACTTCAAATTATATGGAACACCGAAATCGCGGATTAATGCTTAGGCATTCAGCACCAGGTTGTCCGGTTGCGTATGATTTTCATATATTCACGGAAAACTTGAAAGGATACCTGCAATCAGCAAAGGAATTTGATGCAGGAGTGCATGTCGGAAATGTAATATATATACGAGATGATGCGTTCAGCCAATATAGAGTTGCGGATTCTAAGTATTATGAAGTTCTCAGAGAGAATTTAAAGACCGAATAGGATTTGTTTTATGAATATGGATATACTTGATTGGGGCATTGTTGTTGCCTGCTTTGTTTTTATGGTTTCAGTTGCTTTAGGCACTAAACGTTTTATGCTAAGTGTTGCTGATTTCCTGACCGCAAATCGTTGCGCGGGAAGATATTTGTTGTCGGTTTCTGAGGGCATGGCTGCGATGGGAGTAGTGTCTTTTGTCGCTACTTGGGAGATGGTTACGGAAGCAGGTTTAACAACGACGTGGTGGCGTATGATGGTAATACCTGTTTTTATGGTGATTGCAACAACTGGTTATGTTATCTACCGATTTCGAGAGACAAGAGCTATGACTCTTGGCCAATATTTTGAAATGCGATATAGTAAAAGTTTTCGAAGGTTTGCAGGGATATTATGTTTTATTTCCGGGATATTAAATTTTGGAATTTTCCCTCTTGTTGGGTCTAAGGTATTTGTATATTTTTGTGGAATGCCTGAGTATTTTCAGGTTTACGGCGTTACGATACCATCATTTTCTATTATTATGCTTTTTCTCATTATAGTTTCGCTTTATTTTGCTCTTAGCGGCGGGCAGATTACTATTATAACTACTGACTATGTTCAGGGTTTATTTGTAAATATCGTAATGATATTGATTATATTTTTTATTGTTATCAATTTTAACTGGACACAGGTGACAGAAGTTTTACAAGCATCCCCACCTGGCGAGTCGCTGATAGACCCATTCGATACAAAAAAACATGGCAACTTTGATTTTTGGTATTTTGCGATTATGGTGATAGGAATTTTTTATTCTTATACCGCCTGGCAGGGAAGCGGACAATATAATACTTCAGCCAAAAATCCACATGAAGCAAAGATGGCGAAAGTTCTTGCACCATGGAGACAAATACCTCAGGATGCGGTCAATATTCTAATTCCAATAGCTGCTCTTATTGCATTAAGGCATGTTGATTTTAGTGAAATATCTGTGCAGATAAACAATGTCCTTGGGAAAATTGGAGACGAAAATACACGTAATCAAATGTTGGTGCCAACAATTTTAGGGAAATTGCTTCCAACAGGTCTAAAGGGGGCTTTGTGCGCGGTATTGCTGGCAGCATGTGTTAGTAATTATGATACATATATGCATTCTTGGGGAAGCATTTTTTTACAAGATATTGTTATGCCGCTTAGAAGAAAACCTTTTAAACCGGGTGAGCATATCAGATATCTGCGTCTATCCATCGTTGGTGTTGCGATATTTGTTTTTATTTTTAGTTTGATATATCCTATGTCAATGCCGATTTACATGTATTGGGCGATGACAGGTGTTATTTTTCTTGGCGGGGCAGGACCTGCGATCATAGGCGGACTTTATTGGAAAAAAGGAACAACCGCAGGAGCTTTTTCAGCTATGATTGTTGGCACTTCTATTGGTCTTGGAGGTTTTGTACTAAGCAATACCTCTTTATGGGAAAATTTATTTGGTAATAAATTTCCAGTTAACGGGCAGTATCTCTATGCAATATCGATGTTTTGTTCAGCGACTTTGTATATAGTGGTTTCCTTAATTCAGAATAAAACATTTAATTTAGAGAGGATGCTGCACAGGGGGGAATATGCTATCAAATCCGATCACGAAAAGAATTTTTCACCTGAAAAAAGTTCCAAAAAAGGTGTGTTTAATTTAATTGTTTCACGCCTCGGCATGACTAGCGAGTTTAGTTTCGGTGACAAAATTATATTTTATAGTAGTATTTTCTGGAGCATTCTTTGGTTTGTTATCTTTGTGGCAGGATGTATCATTGCAAAGATTAGAGGTTCGTCAGCCCAGGCATGGTTGAATTATTGGGAGACATATTTAAAAATATACGTTGCTATTGCTTTTTTAGTTACGATATGGTTTGCTATTGGTGGGATTTCAAATCTCTTTTCGATGTTGAAGAGATTATCCACTATGAAAAGAGATCACGAGGATGATGGAACAGTAGCTCATTTTAAAGACGATAAGTGTGAAGAAATAAAACAGTCTGAAGTTTGTCAAAAAGAAATAAAAATATGAGATTTATATTAGACATGATTCATAATAATCCGGGTGAAAAGCCATTTGAGACAAGCTTTTCGTCTCCGGGCAAATTGAAAGCCTATGGTTTTAACGGGCAGGTTTTTAAACACATTAATTGTTTGGCCACATTTGCAAAAATAGGTAATGGGGCGTTTCCGGCATCCGATGAAGAAAAGAGTTGGTACGAAAATTTAAAAGCTAAAGTAAATATACAAATACAAAATGCCAAAGCTGCAGGATTGGAAGTATTTTATCACATTGACCTGTTTGTTTTACCCAGGAGTATCGTATCAACATTCCGTGATGATATTTGTGATGATGATAGTGGGAAAATCACAATCGAAAAGGAACTCACTCTCAAACTTCACGAGGTATTATTTGATGAGATTTGCTCTGTTTATCCCGAGATAGACGGCTTTATTGTCAGGGTAGGCGAAACTTATCTTATGGATACACCTTATCATGTTGGAAATAGTCCTATCGAATGGGCTAAAAACGCTACAGATGGTTTGAGTAAAGAAAAAAAATCATATGTAAAACTTCTGAAATTTTTGAGAGACGTTATATGTAAAAAAAATAATAAAAATTTGATATTCAGGACGTGGGATGTTTTTCATGATCGTTTCCATTCTAACCTCGATTATTACCTTGATGTGACGAATCAAATAGAGCCTCATGAAAAACTTGTATTTTCAATAAAGCATACGTCATATGATTTCTGGCGTAATATGAAATTTAATCCCTGCCTTACCCAGGGCAAGCACCAACAGATTATTGAAGTACAATCACAACGCGAGTATGAGGGAAAGGGAGCATTTCCAAATTATGCGGTATATGGTGTGATTAATGGTTTCACAGAGGTTGCAGAACCTAAAGGGCTTAAAGATGTAATCGGTCATCCACTTATAAAAGGTATATATAATTGGTCCCGAGGCGGCGGCTGGTATGGCCCATATATCAAAAATGATTTATGGCCCGACTTGGCTTGTTACGTCCTGGCTAAGTATGTCAATGAACCGAATCGGACAGAGTTGGAATATTTCAACGATTATTGCGAAAATATTTTGAAGCTTTCTTTGAAAGACACGGAAATATTCAGAAAAATTTGCCTTCTTTCTTTGGATGCGATACTTAAAGGACAATATTGTGCAGAATATAATAAACAATTGAACGGCATAAAGCTTCCAACAAACCTTTGGATGCGCGATGATGTTCTAAGCGGTTTGATACCGCATGATAATCTTGGGGGAGCAGGGCATCTCAAACCTGTTTTCGAAAATCTTTATGAAAATGATTTATTTGGTGAGGTTATTAAAGAAAAAGAAGAATCTGTTAAAATTTGGAAGCAAATTCAGAATTTGTACAATCAGATGACTATATCAGATTCAAAATTGGATGATTATTTGAGGATTTCAATTGAATATGGTCTCAGGCTTTTTACTGCCATTTCTTTTGGCTGGCAGATACTTGCCGAAGGATATTGCTCTGAAAAGAATAATCAGTGGAATTGTGCGAAGCTGAATAATTTAATTGAAAAATATGATAATGCATGGACTGACTATAAAAAATTGCCCAAAATGTCAGAGCAATGTGCATCTTTGTACAGGCCTGTTTCTTGGAGCTGGCCCAGTGATCCACCACCTCCAGGGCTTGATGCTTCAATCAATCATTTTCGCAGGGTAGTCATGAAATCGCAGAAAGCTGAAAATTGAAATCATTGATTTGCATTGAGGTCTGAAAATGTCGTACCAAGATGGTATTGCTGCATTAAATCTCGAAAAAACAAAAAGAATTCCACGGACAGAATATTCAGTGGAAACTCATTGGCCGTTGATTAATGCTGTAACAGGAATAAAAGTTGATTCTCAAAGTACTGAGAATATTAAAATAAAAGCAAGTGCCGCTTTTATGAAGGCATGGAATTATGATTTTATATGGTCTATACTTATAAATACTCAGATATTCGGCAAAATAAGAACAAGCATGGGACATGCTGAATATGCTGCGGAAGGAACAGATTATAACAATGAGGTATTTTGTCCTTTTAAAGATCCGCAAGATGTGCTGAATTTCGATCCATGGCAAGCTTACGGCAAAATTGATATAATTATTGCAGCACGCGATTTCGAGGAACACTATGAGCAGCTCTGTCAGAAATTTCCTGATGCAGTGAATATGACAGGTATTTACGTAACGTGTGTATCTGGCTTAATCGAAATATTCGGTTGGGATATGATGCTAATGGCTATGGGTACTGACCCAGTCAAATTTGGGGATTTAACAAATAGATATTGTTCCTGGATAAGCCAGTATTTTGATGCTCTTGCACAAAGTAATGTTCCCGTAGCAATGATTCATGATGATATTGTCTGGACGAGCGGACCTTTCACATCGCCCGAATGGTATAGAACATACATTTTTCCGAATTATAAAAAATTATTTGCTCCTTTGATTGATAGCGGCAAAAAAGTTATCTATACATCAGATGGTAACTATACTCAATTCATAGATGATATCGCTTCCACGGGAATTCATGGCTTTGTTTTAGAACCGACAACAGATATGAAATATATCGCTGAAAAATATGGTAAAACTCATTCTTTTGTGGGGAATGCTGATACTCGAATCCTGCTTGATGGAACAAAGAAAGAAATAAGAAATGAAGTTGAAAGGTGCATTTCAATTGGCAAAAATTGCCCCGGTTTCTTTATGGCCGTGGGCAATCATATTCCTTCAAATACACCAATTGAAAATGCACTGTATTATAACCAAGTATATGAAGAACTTAGCAAAAGGTGAAAAATCATTTTCTTTTTTGTAAGTTATTCAATTTTGGCGTTTATTGATTCAATCAGCATACCTGAATCATCGTAAACGCCGTCAGGTGCAGTAGATATTATATGTAAATAACTGATACCGTTAATTGTTTTACGATTGAGTTTCAGCATTTGGTTAATTTGTTTGCCGTCGATATAAAGCCGGCACTGTGCGGTATCAGAATCGTTTGTGTTCTTCCAAACAAGTTTTAAGTTGTGCCATTGCTCTTTGACAAGTAAATTTTCGGCATTAATGCTTCCGTCTGAAGTTATATCCAAATTGAACATCGCATATTTGTATGCTGTCAAATCCACGGGATTGAACCAGCGATCAATCATGCTTAAACGTGAACCTTTGAATTCCTTGGTCAGATAGATTCGAATTTCAAGTTCGCCTGAAATCGCAGCAGGAAAATTCCATGTTGCACCATCATTTTCAACAATAAGCTCGGAATTTTTTGGCTTCTTTATTTGCAATACCCGTTTGTCGGGTTGATCTGGACTGGCAATTAAGCCGGCTCCTGATGTTCTGTTGAATGAGCGATGACCTTTAACGCCTTTTAGGTATTTATGCACGCACAAGCTTTTCAGTCCATCTGTGAAAGTACAGTTTCTTTCTGTTTCACCTATCCAATCGACATCAAAAATTACCATGACTCGATGGATAGGATGTTGACCTATCGAAATCAGTACTTTGTCATCTGTAATCTGTATAGCTTGTGATTGATGTACGCTTCGGTCGATTCCGCCAGTAATTGCGTAATCACCATCATTACGCCGTGCATTTAGCAAAAGTTCTCTAAAGCCTTTAAATGTTTTACCTTCATCATCAGAGATTGCAACGTGCAGGACATCTCGGTTTGTAAATACAAAGCCATTTTTATCTTCGCTTCTGAATTGAGGTATTTCCGGCAAGGGTGTTGAATTGCACCAGAAAAACAGAATCTTGCCATCCTTTAACCTTAAGAAATGGGGCATTGTATTAGTACCAAAGAATCTTGACTCGGTTGGTTTTTCCCATGTTTTGCCAAAATCTTTGCTGAATGTTTCAAAAAAGTTATCATGAGAAGTTCTAAGAATCATCCAGATTCTGCCATCTTTAAGTTGAAGCATTGTGGGTTCAAGGCCGTGCTGCTGCCATCGAGAAGATTTGTGAATTCCTGAAATAGAAAAATCAGGAACATTGATCCAGTCGCTATGCTGCCAAGTGAGACCATCGTCATCGGAGCGGAAAGCAATTGTACCGCGTGCATTTGGGTCTTTACCATCTCTCGAACATGCCATTAGGATCCTATGTTTTTGGGGTATATATATTGACCTGCAAGCCTGCATAAAAACAGGAAAGAGTTTTTTTATGCTGCATCCGCTGTCAAGTCCTCCTGAAGTACGAATGCAATATTGGCCCTCACCTGTAACTCTTTCTGAGTGGAAACGAATATATTCTCCGGATTTGGGACTTTGGAAATCCATTCCCTTTTGCCACCAGTGACAGGATTTTTCCTGCCAGGTAATTCCATTGTCTTTAGAACTGATGTAACCAATATCAGGCGTATCATCATTGCGTCCGAAAGCATAATGCCTTATTTCTCCATCTGACATTTGAATTAAGCCTGAATAAGCATTCGTTGGCGGCCTGGTTACGATGACAGGTTCATAAATCTCATCAAGATTCTTTGGTCTTGCTGTCGCATATTCATTGAGGCGAGGATCATCAAGGCAAATGGTAATAGCCATTGGATCTGGTTTTATCAATGTCTTGTTTAATGATGGTGATGGTGGTAATGGTTCAAATGTTTCTGGAAGCTGAAATGCATTTCCAGCGGTTGAGTATAAAATGATTAATAACATAATATGATTAATTTTTGAACTTACTGTAATAGATTTGCTGAACATATTTATTTGCTCCAAAAAGTGTTTTCTGTTTCTAATATTAATAATTTTATGACAAAAAAGAAAAAATACAACGAATGTTATCTTGAAAATTGAATTTAAATGGATATTTTAAAAATGGCATAGTGATATGAAAAAAAAGACTTATGTTTTGATTTCTTTTGCTAAAAACAGCCCAAAATATTGTATAATTTAATAGAACTGTTTTGTTTTAAAACTTCCCAAGGAGTGTGATGAATGATTTTATGTAAAAAAAGCCCGTTCGCACCAATGCATCTTTTACTGGCGCTATGGGCAATTAATATATTCTCTAATAGTGCAAATGCATGGCTGGGCGATCCGAACACGATTATGTCGGCAGATAACCCTTATTTAGCAAGGGCCAAAAAAGAGGCTGGTGATAAAGATATCGCTTTCTGGACCTGTTGGGGATATGCTGCGCCTGAAAGTCTTTATCGCGGCAATAGTACATATCTGAACACGGCGAAAACTCAACTTAATACACTTATTAATGATGCTATTGCGGCGAATGAAAGGATATGGAGAACTTATGAAGCCCTTGAATGCGTTTATATGTTAAGCAGATATCCGGGTTACACTGCGAGCATTTCTGATATTACTAACTGGCTTGGTCGTTTGGAATATTATATTGACTGGGCATATGAAGATATGACTGAAGGTGTTACCTGGGAGCAATATGCGCCAAACGCAATGTCACAATATGCGGCTACCTTAAAGTTAGCATCTATGTTATATTCTGACAAACAGCATTATGCGATTGTTGCACAGGATTTGATTGAGGATATGTATCAAAATTTCAAGCTCAGCAGCGGCGCATTGAATTATGTTGATAACTCATCTCCGTCGGCTCTTTACCATGCTTTTGAACTGACTTTCATTGGCCGCTATTATATGCTTACTCATGATTTTGTTGCACATGATTTGATTATACACATGGCAGGCTATTGTCATGATATGCTAAGAAACGGCTATGGAGAATCATCTACTGCGCCTCACTGGAAAAGATATTGGTCAATCGGCGGCCCAATAAGTCCTTTTGACATAAGTGCCGGGCTTTCGAAAGATCCTGTAGCAAGGGCTGTTGCGGCATCTCGTATCAGCGGCGGCATGGCACGAGACTTTCGATTCTATGCATATACTCCAATGTATTTTTATGATAACACCATACCAACTGGAAGCCTTGGTTCTGATTTGTGCCGTTACAATTATAATATTGGCGGGCCGCAGATTAGGAAAAATAATTTTCAGATAATGATGCCGACAATGCCGCGTTGTGAAACAGGTATCGGAGCATCAGTTGCATCGACTACATACAATGTATGGAATGGATATATGGAAACTGCAAATATCCCTATTCTCAAATCAAGTTCCAGTACTGCTAATAGTACAGACGGTACACTTTTTGTCACATGGCCTGAAAGCCTTCAAAAGAAATCATCAATTGTTCAAGGAACCTGGGTAGTTGGTGCGGATGCTTTCAGTCCAAGAAAACATTTTTATGGTGAACTTACTCCTCCTGTTGCTGATAAATGGTCTGTTGCTCAAATATGGTTTGGAGACAAAGATGGCCTTAGCGGCTGGATAATGGCAAAAGCTACAGCAGCCACAAGCTCGTTTTATGGACCAAGAGGCTATATAAAAGTTAATACAAGTCCCTCGCCTTCCAACAGCTTAAATTTTACAGCAGGATCTCTTAATTATGCTATTTATGGTTCTAATGTTGGTTCAGTTACAAGCTCGGGCAGCAGTGTATGGGTAAATTTAACCGGACTTAAGGGGGCCTACGTATCAGGTGATAATTATAGTTATGGTCTGTCATGTGCCTATGGTGCATCTCCGTATCTCGTGGAATATATCAATCAATCTAATAACGATGTGGTTGCAGTTAGGATTACACGCAGCGGCAAAGCAGATATAGTCATGGCCTATAATAATGCTTCAACAAGTCAGGTGCTTACTAATGTCAACACTGTAAGTACTCAAATATACCGTTCTCTGAATAATGGGGAATATGCAGCCGAGCAGGGAACTGTGAATCCTATAATTATTTCACCAAGAGAAACTGTCGTTATTGTTAGTCTGCTCGCAGGGGATGCTCAACCACCTCAATTTATAGGTTCAGGATGGGTGGTGCAGCCTCATGCAATTGAAAATACAACTATCAGTATGCAGGCAGAGGCAGTTGATAATCAATCTAATGTTGAATATTATTTTAATTGTTTGACGCCGGGAGGGCACGATAGCGGCTGGCAAAGTTCTGGAATATACGAAGATACAGGACTCAATCCCGAAACATCATATACTTACAGAGTCAAAGTGCGTGATACATCTTCTAATCAGAATGAATCAGTTTATACAGAGGAAAAATCAGCTTTTACAGGCTTCCTCATACCAAGCCCGGATCCTGCTTTGTGGCATGTGCCTCCGCATATTTCTACAAGCGGAAGCGAAGTTGAGGATTCTGCTGGAAGTAATCATGGTTTTTTAACAAACGGCACAATCGTACAAATAGCTGACAGTGCGATCCAAGGCAGCGCTCAGTTTGATGGCATTGATGATTATATAGATATTCCTGATTATTATGGTGTAGCAGCTAAAACCTCCAGAACTTGCTCAGCCTGGGTTAAAACCAGTCAGGCAGGAACAATCCTTTCATGGGGAGACCCTGCAACAGGAAACGATTGGAGATTTATAATACAAGCTAGCTACGGACTTGTAAGTCAGAAGGGCGGTCCCTGCATAAAAGTCGGAGCAGTAGGCTATTCAGCTGGTATAGCTGATGTACGTGATAATCAATGGCATCATGTAGCGGTTGTGCTTCCAAGCGTAGCAACACCTTACACTACTCATATAAATTATTATGTAGATGGCGTTAAAAAAACATTGATTGCCAGTCCAGCGGCAATAAATACAGCAACCGGCCATAATGTAAAGATTGGAACATATAATAATGCTGATTATTTTAACGGACTTATTGATGATGTAAGAATATATAATCGTTCACTAAGCGATGCAGAGATAGCCACACTTGCAGCAAAAGGCATAGTAAGCTCAACCGGGCTTGTCGCGCATTGGAACCTTGATGAAATGATTGGGGGAGAAGAAATTGTTTCCATGACAGCTGCTTCAGGATCACAAGTACAATATTATTTTGAAAGTCAAACCGAGAACGGTATAGACAGCGGCTGGATAGATGAACCTGCTTTTGCATTCAACTCTATCCTGCCGGGCGATAAGTTTACCTATCGCGTGAAATTGCGATCAACACAAAGTCTATTTGAAACTCAATGGTCGGATCCGAAATCATGTTATGTTTCGCCAGAAGCTGACTTTGATGAAGATGGCGATGTTGATTTAGACGACTTGTTTGAATTTACAGAAAAATGGCTTGATACAAATCCATCCCCACAGAATTTAGATGGGCAGGGAAATGTGGATATGGTGGACTTTTCATTGTTTTCCAAATCCTGGAGATGGAATACTAATGAATTGTATTTAGATTAGAATTTGTATATTCCTGTTGTATTATCTATTGCGCCTTGCGAAAAATTTCAAATCGCCAGGATTAGTTATTAATACTGAATACCAGTTGCTGCTGCGCCCGCCATGATTTTGAATGACAAGTTTATTCAATCCTTTATGTAATTGCACTGTTGCAGGCAATGGAGTCCAACCGGTAAATTCAGATCCATCAATATCAACTCGGTCCCTGACTCTGTTTGATTTTAGCGTTTCATCATTTAGATACGCATTTGCCCACCAGTCGCTGGCGATAAGTATTTGAGCTTCACGTTCGTCAGGAGAATCTATGAAAGTAACGCCATAGCAGATACCACCTTTGTTTATACCTGCTCTGTTAAGGAAATGAACTTGCGGCAATGGGCTTGGTGACTTAAAAGGCGGTTTTAATATGTTCTCAAATTGCCAACTGATATTTTTGTCATCTTCACCTTTATAAGAAGCGTCAAAATCTATCTCAGATAAAGGCGGGTCTTGCCGCAGCATTTCCGCTTTTAATTCTTTAATTTGGAAACCAGAAAGAGCTTTTCCTGTGAAGGGGCCTATGGTAGCCCAACATTTATCATCAATAGGAGTATATACCGGTTCAATTAAAAGGCCGTAAATCGCAAAACTTTCATTACACTGAATCGAAATGTTTGTTTGACCCGACTTTAATATTAAATTTGGAAAAATAGCCTTCTCCGGCTGGTTTATTTTCTTTGGCTTTATTTTATTTTGGTGATTGGTTACGTTTATGCTCACGATAGTCGAAGAAAGATCTTTCTTGATGTAGCCAATTGATAAATTGTATTTTCCTTTAAACGGAATCTCTAAGTTCAGCATTATTTGTTCGGAGGATGTTGTTAATAATTTTGTTCCGGCCCATTCGCTGTAATAATCACTCGAGTCAACGAGTTTCAAATTATTATTGCCGCTATATTTATTAAGAATTTCAATGGGTTCCGATATTGGCGGGATTTCCGGCAGGTATCTTCCAATTGCTTTGGGTCTTAAAATATTTAAAGGGGAGCGCCTCTCGTAAAGACCTTGAGGGTAATCTGCGAGCTGTTCATAAACTTCAATCATCTTAGTATTTGACAGGGCGGCTCTTGTATTTGAGAACCACCTTTTTTTGTAATGTTCTTGAGCTATCTTTATATTTTTATTGAATTTATCTTTGAGCTCAGATGAGATTGAAGAGTCTTTTAATGTTTTTGCTATGCGATGACATTCAATTAATAAATTTTTAAGTTTTTTTATTTCATTTTCAGGCACAACAGTTTCAACGTTGGTAATATTGACTTGGTGAGCAGTGTAATAGGCGACTAATTGATAAGGTTTCAATTGCAGTGTCACAGTCTCTTTATTAACTTTTGCATCAGGGCTGCTGCCTAAAGGTGTAATGGATTTACATCTCTCCAGCTTTATTGTAATTTCCACATTATAAGATTCTCTGTTTACTGCATAAAAGTACATGCGGTCATTTGTCGAAAGTTGCCATACCGCGACAGGGTCTAATGCATCTTTAACTTGAGAAAAATGCTCGTTTGGCAGTTCTTTGTAAACAGAAAACCATTCGTTGTAGTATTCAGATTGTCCAAATGTATAACCTAAGCCGCCGATTCGCATAAAAGTTGTATCCTGGTCAGCTAAAACAAGACTGAATTTTTCCAGCATATTTCTGCCGACCGCTTCAGCAGCACCACAATATTTGCCCGGCTCAAGATTTTCTAGTCCCAATTTATGAATAGGTACCGCTTCGTGATGTTCAAAATACGCATTGCCAAATGCAAAGCCTCGGCCTTGGCCGGTAGTTAGATTTTTGTGCTCGATATTAAATAATGTGTCATGAACAGCCTGGTCTGAAGTTGGAGTGGAATTTCTGCGCCCATATATTGCAGATGGGTACAAGAGAATGCATTCTTCGTTATTGATAATGTTCAGGTCTATACCTGCTTCGTATAAAGCCCCTTTCGGGGTTTTTAGAACGGAGCCATAAACAGCATCCATTCCATTGGAGGGTTCTTCGTAATATGGCAAAAATAATTTAGTGTCTGTTCTTGCGGCATTGATACGATCTCTTAGTTTCGTAAGATAAGCAGTAATTTCCTGTGCTCGCCAATGCAGCCATTTGTCTAACATTTTTTCAGATGTAAGGTACTCAAACCTGTCCTGATATTTGGTGTCGCTTTTAAATTGCGGCACAGTATAGCCGGTATCTTTTTCGAATTGCTTTATGGTCCAGTCGCCATAGCCCCAAGAAAGGCCGGGCAACGCATTCCATGAAGGCCAAACCCATGACATTAAACGGCAGGACACTCCTTCAAAAGCCGGGCTGTCATTTAAAAGGTCGGCTAATTCTCCGACTATATTTTTAAATTTTTCCTGGATTGCCGGATGCAGAGCATTATATCGTGGGGCATTGACTCCTCCCTGGGCTATATTGCCTAACCTGTCTATTAATAGCATATCATTGAAATGTTCTTCTGATTTTGCCAATTTAGGCATTACCTTATTATCGAACCAGGGTGTGCCGGTTAGATGAAGCTCAGGTACATATTTCATATTATACTTTTCGCACATCAACGCGGTCAAACGTACAAGGGGGTGGGCTCTGTATGTAAAATAACCTTCGAGTTCATTGCTGGGATACATTGTTTGCTGGTAAATAACATCCGTGGTATTTATTGTATTTATGCCGCTGTAAATGCACATCTGGCAAAATCTCTGTATTCCGATATAATCCTTTTCAAGAGTATCCCATTTGGAATCGAACACTCGAAAGTATGCGGTATGCCGACCTCTTTCTTCCATCCAGACAGCGATTTGCCTATTATTTGTGGATGGTTTTTTTAGCATCGGTACAATGTCAAGTTTATAAACGCGAATTGCCGCTGCCGCAGGCCGCATACCCGGATTCATACTTACAATTGCAGCCCTGAGTTTAAGTTGACTTGGCCAGAATAAAACGCGATGTGTATACATTTTGTTTGATAGACGGAACCAGTCGCCCGTTTCATAGCCGCTGCCAAGTTGAGCTGCAGGATATTCGAGACTTTTAGATGTTTGGGCATCTTCAAGAATTATTACGTTTGATGTTCTTCGATCATCGTCAGGGATATCAACTTCAAGCAAATAAGGTGTTTGTGTTTCGTGTACATCGATAGCATAAGAAAAACCACTCTTGAATTTTTCAGTAAGGCCGGGAGCAACAGGAATATTTGCGTCAAGATTATCTCCTCCTTCACGATATGTCCCAGATTCGGTAGTTACAATTCTGGTTTTTCCATAAGCTTCCCAGTAATTTTTACTTATTTCCAGTTGCTTTCCCATATCAGTTTGTTTGATACAGTCAATATTATGAATAAGTTCTTTATTATGAATATTTGTTGATTGAGATTTAGACTTTGTATCAATTGAAATATACATTCCATAATATAAAGGCAATTCCTTGCCATTTGCTTTGACTGTAATATGGAAAGGACCTTCAAGTTTTGTTGTATGAGAAATTTTATAGTTCGAGGGTTTATCGGCAGCGGGTGTATTGATTATACCAAGTAGTTCAGATTCATTAGTAAGTCGATTGACTGCTGTAAAAGAATATTCCACAGGCGCCGAAGTACCTGCTAAAATATCTATTGTTATTGGCTCGCCAACTCTGATGATATCTCTGCTTGAAATTTTACTAAAAATAGAGCCAGCGGGATTACCTGTTGCCTGAACTAATTTCCAAGTGTCCGGCAGTCTGCCTGGATGATTCAGCCTTCTGAATCTTATTGTATGCTCTCCTTTGGTAAGATAGACGTTATCTTCTTTATAAAATTTCTCGTCAACCTTATCGCTATCATTTGCCCCGAGGCGGATAATGCATTCATTATCTATAAAAACATCGTGTTCTGGTAAAGATCCATGACGGCTGTGCGTTAATAGTTCAAACCAGCCGTTTGCAGGTATCATAAATTTGTATTCAGCCCAACCGATTTTATTATTGCCGCCCCATTGCAATTTTCTTTTTTCAATATTATCTGGATTACTGATAAATGTTATAAAATTCTGGGAATTCATGTCATCAAGGTCAGTTACAACATCTAACATCTCCTGATCAGTCCATTCCCAGCCCTGACGGTGTATGGTAATTGGTAAATCACTTTTAAATTCATATTGTCTAGTCCAGTTTGTAATTTGCTCAGGCCCTAATTCGCGTCTAACAAAAACCTCCGGGCAGATAGCATCTTGTTGAGCATAAAATAAGGTTCTCTCGACATCAAAATCGCCTGTAATAGTAACTTGCTGACCAGTCAAACTGCAATTCAGAATCATTTTGTTTGCTAAAGCAGGTGAAGACATATCACTGCTTACATAAACAGGAGTATTAATGATTGATGTTGGGAAAAGTTTGCCATTATCATATGTGAAATATCCTTTTTTATTGAAGTTTTCAATTGCAAATTTAAATCCCAAGTCCATTGAATAAGTGTTTGATATGTCAGTATTGAAATTAAACCAGTTATGGTTGTATTGGCCGAACTCAAATTTTTTGCTGCCGATATTTTGTAATTCATAACTAATGGTTAGAAGATTATTACAAGGATCTATTGTATATGTTTTTTTGTATTGATATGCATAGCCATTGACAAGTGTGCTTTTTTGGATAATTGTTAATGAAGTGTCATTGTTGGTGACTTCTATCGGCCATTTTTTCACTACGGGATATTTAAGGCTAAATCGATAATTTTCATCTTTGAGTTTAGTCAATTCGCCAACGCCGATTTTAATGAAAGTTTCCTGAGGCTTAGCCTGATCATAATTTAGTACACCAATCCCATTAATTCCGAATTCATCTGTTAGGCCTGTTTTCTCTCTTAAAAATGATTTGCCATTGACCCAGACACTATCTACATAAGCTGTATTATCAAATCTCGGACCGAATTGTTGTTCTAAATGTGTTGAATTGACGATTATTTTTATCTTGAAATAATTGGTGCCGATGTCGTAAATCTGGTTATCGTTGCCGGCGAAGGTTGCCATGGTGAATACTCCTATCAATATTGATGTGATATAAGCTGATTTCATGTTTTCTTTTCTCTCTAATATTCTAACATTGTTTCATAATCAAAATAAAAACATAAATATAAAAACAGATTACTAACACGTGTAAGTGATTTTAACATATTTGTTTATAAGTGCAAGAAATTTACGATTTATTTTATTTTTTTATAAGTATTTAGATTGTAATATGTTATGTCGCAATACATAAAGAGATGTTTATTGTGCGGAATGAAATGGCTTGACTTGCAGATTCTATATATGTTAAACTTATACGTGTAAATTAGATTCGGTAAGGTGGAATTATGGCTGTGAAACGAGTTACTTCCGTGGATGTTGCAAAAAGAGCAGGCGTTTCGCGCGCTGCTGTATCTATGGCGATGAGCGGTTCTTCTCAAATAAGCACTGAAAAAGCTGACGAAATCAGGCGAATCGCCAAGGAATTAAACTATCATCCTCATGCAGCCGGACAGATTTTGCGTTCGATGAAGACAGACAGAATTGGATGCATATTAAACGGAAGAAATGCTCAGGCGGCGCTGTCGATGGACTTTAATGCCCCGATTCTCGCTTGTTTTGTTGAAGCCTGCAATGAGAATAGCACACAATATATGGTCGATATTCATCGCGAGGGAGAAGATGAGATACTTCCTCAGCAAATGACTTCAAGTCTCGTTGATGGATCGATTATCGTAGGAGATGTTGGCGATAAACTGCGAAGCCAATTGGAAGAATGGAATAATTATCCCTGTGTATCTATCGATGAACCTTCGAGATATTGCGTGATAACTAATGCAGAAGCCGGCATTGTTGATGCTATAAACAGATTGGTTGCTTTAGGACATAGAAGGATTGCTTATGCCGGTGGTCCCCAGCGATACTTGCTTCATCGAAAAGCAATGGGCGGTTTTCAAAATGCTGTTCGTTCAGGCATTGTTGATATTAATCATGATTCGTGGATTCGTATTTTTGGTCATGATGTATTGGATTATGGCAGTGTTCAATCCGAAGAAAGTATTAAATGGGCACGCAGCATCTTGACAGCACAGGAAAGGCCTACTGCTGTAATTTGTCATGGTATTTTGATTGCAAGAGCAGTTGTGTTTGCAGCGACCGAACTTGGAATGAAAATTCCAGAGGATTTAAGTGTAGTCAGCTGGGGTTCAGCATGGATTGCTCAGCAAAATTATCCTAAACTGGCCACAGTTGAGCAGGATTTCAAATCGATGGTTACAGAAGCTATGAATATGTTAAAATCATTAACTTTAGGCAAAGAGGTTCTTGAACCGATGAAATCGGTCGATACTCATTTTGTCAACGGGGCTACATTGGGAGAAGTTAAAAAATGACCATTTCTGCAAGGATTTTAATTTTAATTTTTTCAATTTTATCTATTCAGGTTCTTGCCGCGACTGATTCGGTGATTAATCTCGGCCTTTCTGATATCGACAAATTAGAATTAACTGATAATGACTTGGCAGGAATAAAAGAAAAAGGATTTATACGTGGCAATGGATGGGTTGAGTGGGAATTTGAAGCTGTGCAGGAGGGGATTTATGAATTATGGATCGAAACTAAAGCTCCGGATTGGGAACAAAAATATTATATAAATGATGCATTGGTTATTGAAACGCCGGTAAAAAATACAAAGTTAGGTAATGAAAAAGATTTTTACAAGGTGTGCAATGTAAAATTTAATCAAGGTGTTAACAAACTTAAGATTTTTAGAGATTGGCACCCCGGAATTGCGTGGGTAAAATCAGTTAAGATTGTTAGAACCGAAAATCCAAAAAGCAGGGTTATAGTAAAATTTGAAAATCATCAGGCTTATTGGAAAAAAGGTGATGTGTTAAAAGTTAAGATTACAGCCGAACCACTAAATGTTGAAAATTACAGACTTGACGTTTTATGTAACATCGAAGGCAAAATTAAAATCATAGAAGTGATAAATGTTAAGAGTAAAGGCAATTGGTTTGAAAAAAAGATTTCGATTCCCATCGACTTTGAGGGCAAAGCCGAAGTTTTGTTTAAAGTTAATGATAAGTACGCTGCAGCACCTTTAACTGTTTATGGTATTGACACGGATAATAAACCGTTGATGTCAGAAAAAGAAGCTAAATGGATACTAACCGAAGAGATTGATTGTCGGGAAATCCTGCCAGAGTTGCAATCTCCAGATGGGATACGTAAACAAAGCAGTATCGCAGGGGAATATATAGAATCCGGCGATTCCGGTTTATATATCAACAGAGCTAATCCAAGCTGGTTTGCGTACAATATCAATATTAAAAAACCTGGGTCATGGTACAGGCTGGAAATTGATTATCCGGATGACAATTTAAGAACATTCACAGTAAGCTTTTTTGACCAATATGAATTTACAGAAGATTTGCCTCATCCTATAGATGGTGGCATTGTTTGCGGCGGAGAATATCCTTTATCGAATAAAATGCAGACCTATGCTATGCATATTGTTCCACGTCAAAATGATTTTATGCTGTTTTTCTTGACATGGCAAAAAGGGCTTCGGGCAACGGTATCCAGGATAAGAATATATGAATTAGAAGGTGAGCTTGATGAATTTAAGTTAAGCGAAACTACTCGTTCAATGGGTTTTTATTACGAAGAGCCTATGCGTTGGATGATTTATTATGGAGCTAAAGATAATAGCCTTACTGAAACGGTGAATGCTGCTGATAAATATGCTAAATGGTGCAGGCATGTGGGTGTCGATACGATATGGGATACTGCGACAGTATATGGTCAGGCAACCTGGGCTTCTGATGTTCTAGATGGAAATAGAAAAAGGGGCCAAGCTGCCATAGAGAATTACACAAGCCCACCGATGAGGATAATGCTTTTGACAGCAGAAAAGAATGGTCTGTCGTATGTTCCTGAATTACAGCCTTCACCGAGGGGTTTGCAGGAATCAATTAAGGATTTGGCAAATGGTCAGGATATTTACACCAGAGACACCAAAGGCCAGCAGTTGTTGAATCCTTTGCATCCTGCTGTGCAGGAATGGGCAAGTAAACTCGTTGTTGAAGTTGCTCGAACATGTGCTGATTCGACCGCTTTGAAGGGAGTATCGCTTCGCTGGATGGATTGGCAGATGAGCGGCTGGATATTTTTTAATGGCTATACATCAGGCTTTGATGATTACAGTATAAAAAAATATGAAAAAGAACTTAAGACTCAAGTCCCTGAATTCCAGGGAGAAGATAGATTTGCAAAAAGATATGAATGGCTGAAAAATAATCAATGGTCTTCATGGCAGCGGTGGAGAAGTATTTCGCTTGCAAGATTTTACAAAAGATTAGTAGGGGATGTACGTCTCGTGCGAAGTGATCTGAAATTATATATTAATTTCTTCGAAACCCCGGACATTTATGGCGTTATGTATCCTGATGCTTTTTCCAATATTGAAGGCCTGGTTTTTATCGATTCCAGAAGATATCCATTTGGTCGTCGTGAATATGACCCTCTTAATATAATGCCAAAATACTCACCGAAATTGACGTTATTACCAAATCAGGTTAGCGGAGAGCTTAATGCGATAGGACATTATAATGAATATATGGAAGCGGACATTCCGCTTAAATGGTTCAATTTAAAGGAAGTCACAAAAAAAGAAAAAGTCCGCGTTTGCGCGATTGTGGTACCTGCCGGCAGACATTATCTTAGTCGATATTGCGAGGCTTTGGCTGCCGGGCCGCAGGACATTATGTTTGATGGCGGACTTGGTTATACACAGGGCCAGCCTGAGATGTTTCGTGAATTTATCAGGCAGTACAAAGCTTTGCCAAAAACTGATTATAAGAATATTGGAGGTTCTGATCCGGTTGCTTTATGGGTTGGTTCGGAATATGGATATATTGTAAATAGATGCCATCTGCCTATATCTGTTAAACTGATTGGTAATGATCTAAAAGTTAATGCCGTAGTAAAGAAACAGGAATTAGATGTTAATAATATCTCACTTGAGCCTTATGAATTGATGGTTTTTAAAATTGTCAGCGGCAGAGTATCAGGTATTAAAACTTCTATTGATGAAACTGATTTAGTTGATATTAAAAAACAGATTGCAGAAGGAATTAAAATATTGCAAATTGATGTCGATAGTAATAAAGAAGCTTTGATGTTACTCGAAAAAGCTGAAAACTCTTTGCAAGCTGGGCTTATTATTAAAGCACGTCAATTAATGATGGATGAAGTTTTATTGAAAGCTTTTGACCGAGCGGGTAATTTTCCCGAAGGTTTTTATTTGAACAAGAACTGATTTAAGTTTCTGGAGCTATAAAACATGACCAAATCGGTCAATCCTCCCGTTAAAGTTCACACTTTACATTCTCCTGCGCTTCATTGGACAGAAGGCCATATCTTAGGCAATGGAGACCTGGGTGCAATTGTTTGGGGGACTCCTGATTCTTTAAAAATAGGTTTTTCCAAGCATGATGTAAACGATCTTCGACATCCTGACAAAGATGGTACCTATTGGAAACGCACATATCCTGAAGTTCGCAAAATGGCAATGGAAGGTGATATCAGCTTTCGAAAAAAAGGTTGGGAGCTTAACAAAAACAATCCTTATAGATATGGTCAGCAGCAAATATCATGCGGACAGCTTGAATTGAATTTAATGAATAAGGTTCAGCCTGTATCATTTAAGCAGCAATTGTCTTTTGAAAAAGCGGAAATTTTAGTAAATGTAGAACCAACTCCGCGCGCAGCAAATTGGGCGATTGAGTATAAACCTCTTCAAGCTGATTTTTTTATTCCAGATGGTGAAAATGTTCTTATTGCTGAGCTTGATAGTCAGACGACGCAGGTTATAGATATATCATATAAGAGATTTAACAGCGAATATATCGATCCCCCATCTTACTCTGTTGGATGTTCTAAAAATTTAGGAATTATGCGGCATTTGCTGCCAGAAAATGTTGCTTATGCCGTGTGCGTTAAAGTGGTTGGCGGCAAATCTGATATTTCAGCAAATGACTTCGGCATTAATGGATATGTAAAATTTGGTGGAGAACTTGGAAAGGTCTGCATTCTCATAGGAGCTATCTCTTCTTATGAATCGAAGGTTGATTTGTTTGAAACGCAAGCTGATAAGTTAATGGACCGTGTTCAAAAAGTTGGCATTGAGACGATTAAACAAAACCATTATCGGTGGTGGGATAATTTCTGGAGCAAGTCAACCATTAGCCATGAATGTAAAAGCATCGAAAAATTATGGACAATGGCTCTTTATGCAATGGCAAGTTCTACAAGAGCTGATAAATCTTCGCCAAATCTTCAGGGTATATGGGTACAGGATGAGATATCTCCATGGCATGCGGATTATCATTTTAATACGAACGTTCAGGAATGCCAATGGATGCCCTGCAAAGCTAATCATCCTGAATTACAGGCAGCCTTGGTAAAAAAATTGACTGATGATTGGAAAGACATTCTCAAAAAATATGCTCGTGATAATTTTGAATCAGATGGTTTGGCGGTTCCTTTTAATGCAGATTGGTCAGGAAGGCCGATAGCCGGCATTCCATTAGCATTAGAAACTTCAGTAACTGCATGGACATCTCAGCATGTATGGTGGCAATATCTATATACACAGGACAAAAAATTATTAAGTGAAAAAGTTTATCCGTTCCTTCGCGGTTGCGCTCAATTGTACATTGATATATTGATTAAGGATTCCCGCGGCCAATATAATATTGAATTGACACATTCCCCAGAGCAATATTGGTTTGAAGATGACGGTGAATACTATCAGTTATTTGGTCGTAATTCTGCAATTGATATTGCTTCTATAACGGCACTATTTGATTATGTCTGTAAAGCGGCAGATATTCTCGAGCAAAAAGATGAATTGATAGAAAAATGTAAGGATATTAAAGCAAATCTTCCTTCTTTACCGTCGCTTGATGGTTTCCTAATAGATTACGAAGAAGCTTTTTTCCATGATGGCAAACGTGCAGGCTGGATTCCTCAATCACATAGACATCCGAGCAGATTGATGGCGATTTTTCCTGCTAAGTTGTTGGGTTTGCACAGTGATACAAAGGAATTTGAGTTCGCAAAAAGATCTTTTCTGGAGTTTCATCGCAGATATGGGCAGCAAGGTTTTTGCGGCTGGTCTTGGTCGTACCAGGCTTGTATCGCTGCAAATCTTGGAATGTCAGAAATTGCCGAAAATTGCCTTTTGCACCTCTATGACAGATATATGTTTAAAGGTCTGCTTAGCAGTATTAGTAAAATTCACATTGATGGCGATGACCCCAATAGTCTCTATGATGAATGTTCAGATGCCGGCCCCATATTCCAGATTGAAGCTCTTTTTGGTGCAGGCGCTGCCATACAGGAGATGCTTGTTCAAAGAACCGCGGATGATGTTATTCGTTGTTTTCCTGCGGTAGCCAAAGGAAGAAAAGCAAGTTTTAAGGATTTACGGGTACCGGGAGCGGTTCTTGTAGAGGCCGAACACGATGGCAGCGAAGTTAAGTATATAAAAGTTACTCCCGAATGTAATGGCCCATTGAAAGTTCTTAATCCTTGGGAGCAAATGCCTGTGACTGTAAGTTCAGATGGACAGATTTTCGCATCGGAACATAAAATAATTATGTGGAATGGCCTCGCGGGTAAAACCTATAAGCTTGTCAAATCAATTTAATTATAAGGAAAATTTAAAGATGCAAAGCACAAAAAATATAAAGCAAATGAATAAACGTGACTTGTTCTATTCCGTTATGCGTTTTGAATCGCCCGGGCGCACGCTTGCTACTCTTGGCGGTATATGGAGAAGCACTTTCCAGCGTTGGGCTTCAGAAGGCATGCCAAAAGAATTCATAGGCAATATTCCCGGATTAATTGATTATTTGGGGCTTGAAAGGCACTTGTGGGCTATACCTGACGCTAAATTATTTACTTATCCTGAATTTGAAAGAAAGGTTCTAAAGGAAACTGATACATCTGAGACTTATGTCAACAAGTATGGCATTATATGTACCGAGTTTAAGAAAGATGCGTATCTGTCGATGCCTCATTTTGAAAAATTCCCCGTTACCAGCCGGAGCGATTGGCAAGAATATAAAAAACTTCTAAAATGGGATGATAACAGAATTGGCCAGGATTGGGAAAACCAGAAAAAACAATGGCTCGACCGCGATTTACCACTTGTGATTTTTCTTGGTGCAGCAGGAAGTCTTTATGGTTCTCTTAGAGATATGATGGGTGTTGAGCCTTTATCTTATGCATTCTATGATGATCCTGCCATGATTGAAGATATGATGGACACAGTGGTAGAACTGTTTTGTAAAAGTGTCGAAGTGTTATTTGCCAATTTTGTCCCGGATGTGATTTGTCTGTGGGAAGATATAGGCTATAAAACATCAACCTTACTCGGCGCTCCTCAAATGAGACAGTTTATGCTGCCTCGATATAAGATTATGGTTAAGAAACTCCGTGAAGTTGGTGTGCCTTTCATCATTCTTGACAGTGATGGCTACATAGATGAGGTCATTCCAATTTGGCTTGAGGCTGGGATAGATGGTGTTGTTCCTATGGAAGTTCAATGTGGTATGGATGTCGCCGTTTACAGAGATAAATACCCCAGGATGTTGATGTTTGGCGGCGTTGACAAAAAAGCATTAGCCCATGGGCCGGATGCTATTGATAGAGAAATCGAAAAACTTGGCAAGGCAATAGCAAAGGGTGGCTATGTTCCCTGGTTTGATCATGGTCTGCCGCACGATGTGAGTTATAAGAATTTTTTGTATTTTGTTGAAAAACTGAAAAAAGTATGTGGTTTAGAATAATGATTTTGAAAAATGCTTTCATTAATCAACTCAGCTAAAAGTATAAGTGAACTTTTGAGTGTGATAGAAGGTTTTGCTGCAAGTAAAGCCGCCCAAAGAGTGTCTTTAGGAACAGATCCGACGCTGATTCTTATGGCATTTGATTCAATGTTGCAGCTCGCCAGAAAATATGATTATGAAAATTTTGCTCTATCAGAATTAGGATTGCATAAGAATATAATCCAATTTGCTCAAATTCCTGAATTGCTTGAAATTTGGGAAACAACTTTCCAAAAGCAGCACATTATTTTTAATAAAACTTTGCAGGATTATTGGCCGGATTTGGATATATTATGTGAAGGGCATAGGAACATAGTCGATAATATCTGCGAGGGGAAAATTGAAGAAGCTCGAATATCTGTGGAGATATATTTTGCTGGCATCCAGCATCGAATCACCAATTGCGATAGGGGGGCGAACTTAAATGGTGCACCCCTCGATAAAGCGGTTTCGTATATTGCTTTAAATCTGAATGATACAATAAGATTACAATATGTCGCACGAAATATTGCCAAAGTTAGTCCGTGCCATTTGGTAAGGCTTTTTAAAAATGCCTATGGAATGAGTTTTATAGAGTATATTCAGCATTTGAGAATGACAAGGGCTGCACAGTTGATAAAAAATAACAATTGGCCGATAAATAGAATAGCAAAAGCTGTTGGCTATCAGGATCCTTCAAGGTTCAGTCAGCATTTTCGCAGAAAGTTTAAAATGCTGCCGTCTAAGTACTCCGACAGTAATAAGATGATGATTACTAAATGATAAAAGGTAACTCCATGCATAAACTAAGATTTAGACAAATACACCTTGATTTTCATACTTCAGAGGCTATCGACAATATCGGTTCAAAGTTTGACAAACAAAAATTCCAGCAGGCTTTAAAAATCGGTAATGTTAATTCGATTACTTGTTTTTCTAAATGCCATCACGGCTGGAGTTATCACCCAACTCAAATTGGTAGTCAGCATCCGCATCTTAATTTTAATCTGCTTGATGCACAATACGAAGCTGCAAAAGAAATTGATGTTAATGTTCCAATTTATTTGTCAGCAGGCGTAGATAATTTCGCATCACATGAACATCCCGAATGGCGTGAAATCAAGGTTAATGGCCAATATGCTGGTTGGTCTGCGGAAGTTACGAATCCCGGCTTTCATTTAATGTGCTTTAATAGCCCATATCTTAATTATCTATGTGAACAAATAATAGAAGTTGTGAGGCTGTTTCCTGATGCCGATGGCATATTTTTAGATATCATTGCCCAGGGACAATGTTGCTGCAAGTGGTGCATGGCGATAATGAAAGACAGGGGATTGAATGTTGCTGTTGAAGCCGATAGGCTAAAGTGTGCAGAAATTGCCATTGAGCGTTATTACAAAGAAACAACCGCTGCCTCTAAAGATGCTCGGGGCAATATGCCTGTTTTCCACAACAGCGGACATATCCAAAGAGGCAATCGCCAGCTTCTGAAATATTTCAGCCATCTTGAATTGGAATCACTTCCTACTGGCGGCTGGGGCTATGATCATTTTCCCGTATCGGCAAAATACTGTATGAATCTTCCTTTCGACTTTTTGGGGATGACTGGCAAGTTTCATACAACATGGGGAGAATTCGGCGGATACAAATATCCAAATGCGTTAAAATATGAATGTGCGGCGATGCTTGCATATGGTGCCAAATGCAGCGTAGGCGACCAATTGCATCCGACTGGCGAAATGGATATCAGCACCTATAAAATAATTGGATCAGCTTATGAATCGGTCAAGGCTAAAGAGCCTTGGTGCCATAATGTTGAAAACATTGCTGATATTGGATTACTTTCAAGCTCAGCAGTTCATAACGTTCGCCAAAGGGCAACTCATGATGACGCTCCGGATACAGGTGCAGCAAGAATCCTGCTTGAAGGGCATTTCCTGTTCGATGTGATTGACGAAGAAATTGATTTTTCAAAGTATAAATTATTAGTGTTGCCGGATAATATTTCTATTAATGATAATCTCAAACTCAAGCTTGATGAATATCTTTTAAATGGCGGCAAATTATTTTTAACAGGAACAAGTGGCCTCAATGTCGATGGAAGCATATTTTTGTTTGATATCGGTGCAAGTTATGAAGGGCCGAGTCCTTATCAGCCTGATTATATTTTGCCAACTAAAGAAATTCGTCCATCGTTTGTAAATTCACCGCTCGTGATGTATTTGCCAAGTCAGAGAATAAAAGCGGAAAAAGGCAAATCGCTCGGGCAAGTTTATGACCCATACTTTAACAGAACTTTTGAACATTTTTGCAGTCATCAGCATACTCCGCCAAAACCAGAATCATCGGGTTTTGATTGCGGTGTTTACAATGGTAATATTATGTATTTGGCCCATCCTGTCTTTTCAATTTATCGTGATTTTGGCGCCGTTGCTTATAAAGAGTATATAATTAACGCACTGAATTTATTGTTGAATGAGTCGACAGTGAAAATTAACCTGCCTTCGATTGGCAGAGTTACCTTAATGAAACAGAAAGAACAAAGCCGTTATGTTCTGCATTTACTTTATGCAAATACGATTAGTCGCGGCGGCTCAATGAATCTTTCCGGTGGAACAGTTGCCGGCAAAGCAATAAGCGTGGAAGTTATTGATGATTTGCTTCCGCTTTACGATTTGAAAGTTTCTTTATCAATTCCGGAAAAGATAAAGAGTGTTATATGTGTTCCTGAAAGTAGTAAACTTGAATTTTCCCAAAAGGCGGATTGTGTAGAATTTGTTCTTCCAAAGCTTCAATGTCATCAAATGATAGAAATTAGTTATTCTTAGGGATTTTTATCTGAAAAAAATAAGGCATCCCAACATTAAAATCAGGATGCCTTGTTTCTTAGTTTACTTATTGCACTTCTTCTAACGTCCAAATCTGGCTGGTCCATGTTGGTCTGTCATGATATAGGAACAAATCGTCAAGAACTTCGTTGCTTTGATCATTCATATATTGATTTGCCAAAACAATTTTCAGCCTGTAATCATTGCCGCCCATGTGAACGAATTCCCATTTCTGATAATCAGAACTTGGATTATAGGTTTGTGCAACTATTGGCGACATTGCGCCGGATCCTGTCGCAGTAAGATAAAGATTGGTACCGCGCAAACTTTTTAACCTGTAAACATCACCGGCAACGTGTTCGATGTTCCATTTTTCGCTGGCCCAATCAGGCCTGTAATAATAGGTCGTCACTTCTGAGCCGGATGTGCTGCCGTCATTGTGTAAGTACTGGTTGCCATTGTTGCATCTCAAATAATGCTCACCGGAAATAGGCGAACCGCCGCCGTCGTCAACAGGTATAATTGTCATATCTACATCTTCTTTTGCCCGCACATAAACAATGTAAATGTTACCGTTATACTCACACCCATTAGCTTGCATCCAGCCGGGGTCTTTTGCTATGCCCGGATAATGCGGCTCTGTATCGCCATGGTCGCGAAGTTTATAAATACTGCTAAGCACTCGTGAGCCGGGTTCAGCAAAAGCAATTGCCAGGACTCTTCGATTATTATAAACACCGCTCACCGGCATATTGTAAACAAGGTATCTCTCGCCATTGGATACATGATCGGCATATACATGAGCATCAACAAATGGGAAATTACTTGCTGGATAATTGATTATATAGCCCGGGTTCCATGAATTTCCTGAGTCTATACTCACAAGGCTGCCCATTCTTAAAACGCCTGCTGCATCTTTTTTCCATTGTCTTGTGCAAGCAGTAACTTCAGCACCATCGATCCACGTTGATGTCTCAAAACCTCTGCTTTGATAGGCATCTATTCTTTTTAATGTCCAGGTGCTTGTTATATTGCTGCCTTGACTGATTATTACCGCGCTGTATGTTGTAGTACCTTGTCTTTCGAAACCGCCGCATATCCAGTTACCGTTAGGCATTAATTTGGGATTTTCCTGTGGATAGAAATCATCACGTATTTTGCCGATTAATGACCATGTACTTCCGTTTAATCTCCATAATTCTGTATCATAAGAATCGGAGTATTCATGAGGAAGCAAAGCGTACACAATATTGCTGACTACAAATAAAGTACCGTGGCCATACCAACCGGGACCGCTGTCGTTTGCGATAATTTGCGGAGTTGACCAGGTAAAACCGTCATTGGTTGAATATGAGTATCTGGTTACTGCATTAGTGGATGTTTCATCACCCGGTGTTGATTTCCATATACAGTGCATGGTTCCACTATGGCCGATGATGGCAGGGCCCATATTATACCGCCATGTGTCAGAATCAACATCGTGTATGCGAACTTCAGTACTATCCTGCAAAAAAGGTGTTGTTGTGTGATTAGTCGGGGCATCTCCTGGGCTCCATAACGCACGTTCGTATGCTCCGAAAGCATTGGCACACAATAATAATGCTATCATACTAATTATTAATTTTTTAAACATAGCTATCTCTCCAATAAATATACTTTGAAATATTAGTAATTAAGCGTCTCGATTCTAAAGACCGGGACGCTACGAGATTTTTTATTGCCTTGTAAGAGTCCAGATTTGACTATTCCATGTTGGACGATCATCATATAGGTACAAATCGTCAAGAACAATGTTGCTTTCATCATTGACATACATGTTCGCTGAAAAAGTTTTAAACCTGTAATCGCTGCCGCTGCTTACAAAAGCCCATTTCTGAAGGACACTGCTTTCGTCATTGACAGCGGTAATAATTGGTGCGTATGAGCCGGTACCTGTTGTTGCCATGTACAAGTTTCCTCCGCCGCGTAAATTCCTAAGCCGGTATGTGCCGTCAAGCATTGGCTGAATGTCCCATTTTTCACTATCATAGTCAGAATGGTAGTAATAAGTAGTAACTCTGCCGCCGGCAGAACTGCTGTCATTGTGCAAATACTGATTACCATTTTTACACATTGCAAAATGAATACCTATTAAAGATGAACTGTGGAACATTGCGACCAATTCATTGTTGGCAACTGTTAGAGAAGTACCGGTACCGTTTTGACAGGAGTAAACTCCATTAGTTCCTGAACGATATATAGTTTTGCCTGAAGGACTAACTGAGCTGAATGTTTGTGTCGAACCTGTATCATTATATACAAGCGTAATATCACATTCAATTGGACGGTCCACAGTAAAAGCAAGCAGACCATTACCTTGAGAAATGTAGATTATATTATAAGGTGTCCCATTTCTGCATGATAACCCATAACCATAATCGTCTCCTGACGGGTAAGAGCGGGAAGAAACTCCGGTCAGATTGACCCAAACGTCATTGCTGCCCCCGCCTGAAGTCGTCAAAGATGCGATATCAGGACCGAATACCTTATAGCTTAACTCACCGGCTGTAAAAGATGTCCCATTCAAAGAAGGTGAATGGCTTGTATTTATATATCCGCGTGGCCCGTATACCGTAGATGTACTCGTCTGTGTCTTTGTTATAATATAACCGCTCATTCCTTCTTTGTCTCCAAACCATACTTGCTTTGTACGCCATTGGTTTTGTGCTGGTATGGATGTTCCGCCTGTGAAATATGATCGAGGATAAAAGTTGCCTGCACTTGCAATCCAATTACCTGCGACGATTGATGTACTCGAACCTGGCCACATTACATAATAACTGCCATCCGTAGCATTAGGCGGACTGGAGCTATTTTTTAAAATCTGCAAATTTGCGACATCGAGATAACCACTCCAGGAGTCCGCGCTGGTACCAACTTTAACACAGCCAATCCCGGTATCGCTTCGTGATGCACTGCACATAGTTACCTGCCATCTGCCATAGCGAAGCTGAGGGCCGCTGACATTAAAGTTATAACGGCAAAAGTCCGGAGCCATTGTTCCTGAAGAAAGTGAAGAATCCCAGAAATACATTACAGGATAAAGATAAACCCTGATTTCTGCAAAATTGCTTTCGCGATAAGCTGCCACTGCTCTTGCCAAACTATCATGGTCAACACCTGCACAAATTTCAAACTGGTATAATGGCCCGCCTTTGGCCCAACCATCCTTCCAGTGAGCGGCCGTAGAACCTTCGATGACTCCATTATCCATTATATCTTTAGCGTAACCAGCCATGTACTTAATTAAATTTTCTGCCGTGGAATCGTGTGTTAGTTGATAGTATCTGCCGACAAAAACTAGTTCGAATCCATAATACATCTGAATTGAAGCTGCTTGATCGAGATAATATAGACCGCCACCGCCCGTTTTATAGTCTGCATAGATTTCATCAATCAACGCACCTGCTGTGTTGGCATAAGTAGAATTGTTATAAAGAATGGAAGCTAACTGAAGAATAGCAGCTGCTTGGGCCATGGCGTTGGGTGCATAGGCCTCCCAACTTGAGCTGTACATTAAATCATAAGTCTCTGCAACAGAAGCAGCTAATCTGTTCAGCCAGGTTGTTATTGTCTGCGAAGGGGCCTTATAGCCTGTGTATCTATTTAATATATAAACACATTCCAAAGCTTCATATACATCCCACATAGGCTCAGGATTGGCTGCTAAATTGCTTGTAAGTTCATTAACTTTAGTGATAGCTGCATTATATAGTGATGAATTTCCTCGCTGTGTACTTTCAGGAGCGGCATACCCCCAGCATATCCAGAAAATATCAACTCCATAAGTGTAAGAACGCCAACGGTTGGATTCAGCTTGAGCAAGATATGGATTACTTGGGCTCAATATAACACTTGGATCTCCGATCCATGCATGTACAGGAACTGCACATCCAAGAAGTACTAGCAAAATAATTTTTTTTAAAATACTCGAACGCTGCAACGAATTTTTGATTTTGTGCTTCATTCTAAATACTCCTTTAAACTTGCGAAATATGCATAGTAAATAAAACCACTTTATTTACATGTCATCATTTGTCTGAAAGGTAAAGAGCAACAAAAGAACGATTCTGGATGGTGTGGTGCAAAGCTGATTTCACTGATATATATTTAAATATTTATCGCGTAAAAGCCATTAAGATTTTGCTAATACGTTTTTAACTGCACTTCAATATGCCAATTTGATACATTTATAAGATTCTCAAAGCAGGAGGTATTAAAGCTATAAAATCTATAAATGGTTCCTATTTTCTTATTTATTGAGCTTCTTATTCGAAGCCTAAAATCCAAATGGTTTGACAGAATGCTTATATTAAATGAAAAAGCACATCTGTGGTATAATGTAGAACATATCAAAACGATTGACGTGGCCTCTCAAAATCATAATGAAGTTCTACAAAGAAGCGGCATGAACTGGGATAACGTTTTACAAAGCACTAAGACCAATTAACTCAGCAAAAATCTACAACTTTTCTCACGCTTGTTACACCAAAATAGATCACAATATTATCACGCTTATATATGGGATACTTAACTCCTGAAGTAGTCTATCGCAAGGATGCAATCCCGTAGTATGTAAAAAACTCATCCGAACATAATGTTTGTATAGGAAAGGCCTTATATTTTATAGAAACCTCTTTTTTCGATCGGGATTTTTATTATAATTCTGGTTTTCATTCTATTTAAGGCTTTTATGAAAACTCGCCCAATGACAATATTATTAGTTATGCTTGCTGGCTGGATAAACAGACATCAGCAGGATATGATTGAATATTTAAAGGCTGAAAACGCTATATTAAAAGAAAAGCTCGGCAAAAAGCGAATTATTCTTTCCGACCAGCAGCGAAAGACATTAGCTGTATTAGCTAAGAAAATTGGGCGCAAAGCTTTAGACGAAATATGTTGTATATTTTCGCCAGAAACAATCCTATGATGGCATAGAGAGCTTATTGCTCGAAAGTATGATGGAAGCAAGTGCCGCAAATACGGCAGACCACAGATATCTGAAGAACTGCGGAATGTAATAATTAAGATGGCAAAAAAAATCGAGGTTGGGGTTATATACGCATCCAGGGTGTATTGAAATATCTTGGCTTCAAAATTGCCATTCTACCATAGCAAACATTTTGAAAAAAGAAGGATTGGAACCACATCCTGACAGACAGAAGAAAACCACTTGGGCAGAATTTATATCTGCACACTGGCAATCATTAACAGCAATCGACTTTTTTACTAACGAAGTTTATACGTTAAAGGGATTGACTCGCTATATGGTCCTTGTTGCCATAGATTATGCTACCAGAAAAGTTGAGATAGCAGGCATTATAGAACAGGCTCATGGCACATGGATGCAACAAATGGCCAGGAATCTGACTGACCCATTGTCAGGGTTTCTAAAAAATAAAAGATATGTCATTCGTGATAGAGACCCGCTATATGCCGATACGTTTGTAAAAATTCTAAAAGTAGGGGGCATTGAAGCTATAAAATCAATGCCAATGGCACCTAATTTCAGTCCTTTCATTGAACGCTTCATTCGGAGCATAAAATCCGAATGTCTCGATAAAATGCTGATATTTGGAGAAGCACATCTGAGATACATTATTAAAAATTATGTAGAACATTATCATTTTGAGAGACCGCATCAATCCTTGAATAACAACATTATTGATCCTCCGTCCGAAGGTCAAGGTGAAATTGTCTGCCATGAGCGTCTTGGCGGACTATTGAAGTTTTATAAAAGGGGGGGCCTGATGGGATGGACGACTTTTCATATAGCACTAAGAAAGCCAAGACTTAGGCGATTTAGTGGAAAATGATTCAAACAATAGTCACCAGATCACATCAAAATTAAGTAACACAACCAGTATGTTTTTTAATCACCACCTCTGTTATCCGCAAGTAGACTACTCTTTTGCGCGCGTAGTTACCTGCAATAGATGCAATCCCGTGCAATCCCACGCAATAAATGCAAAGCTTTTGAGAAACAACTTGCAATTGGTCGGGAAATGTAGCTCATTGTTGTTAAATGAGTTACGATAAAATGCTAAAAAATAGGAATTTGAAACGGGCATTGCTCGACACGAGGTGGCCCCCATTTCGGCTCGTATCCTAAGCTCCTTTTAAATGCAATTCACCATGCGCTTACAACCAAAGTTATAAAATACAAACAAACGTATGTACTTTACAATAAAGAGGTTAAGAGGTTTATCTGTGATTTTGTTTTTTTCTTGACTTACTTTTGTATTTCAATATACTGGTAGTATACTACTGATATACGGAGAAGAAAATGATAAAACAGAATAATGTGAAAAATAACTTGAGCAGCAGAGCTTACCAGCATATCAAAACAAAAATTTTATCCGGCAAACTTGCACACAGAAGCGTCATATCTGAAGAATCTCTCGCCAAAGAAATTGGCATCAGCAGAACACCAGTCAGAGAAGCGATTCGCAGGCTTTCGATAGAAGGGATCCTGCAGCAAATTCCAAGATATGGAACAATTATTAAAGAACTCAGCTTGAAAGATATAATTGAAATCAACGAATTAAGAGAAGCTCTTGAGCCATATCTGATTGTTAAAAGCATTCAAAATCTTACAGAATCCGAAACATTACTGCTGAATGAGATGTGCGAAGAAATAAATGGTTTCATTGAAAAACTGAAAGAAAGCGGGAGCAAGTTTCTCGACGAATCTGATACACGCAGATTTCTTGCAGTCGATTTGGCATTTCACATGATACTTATTAAGGCGGCAAATAATCAACGGATTATGGATATTCTTATAAACGCCAGGTCACTTGTGAGTTTGTTCGGTTCGATGAATGAAATCGACATCGCAAAACTCGAGGACGCGTACCACAGACATTTAGAGATATATAACGCAGTTAAGGAAAAGGATGTTATGGCGGCAAAGGCGGCAATGGAGAAACATCTGGCGGCAAGTAAACAGCCGGCAATGGAACAATACAGTAAACTGGTTTCGTACCGAACCAGTCAGGACAACATTAATAATTCGATCAGCTTGAAAGACATTATTAAAGAATGCGGTATGGACGATTTGATTTCGGAAAGCGCGTAGTGAAAGTTATTGTAAGTAATTTTTTAAATATCTAATGCTTAAGGAGGCAAAGATGAAGAAGAAAAAAGTTATTAAATCAATTATGTTTCTGATGGTGTTTTGTATGTGCAGCTTTGCAAATGCGACATTGGTATCATATTGGAGCTGCGATGATCCGGTCGGCTCAATGACATTGATAGATACCGTCGGCGGGGTAAACGCGAGTTTAAACGGGTCGATGAGTTTTGTAGAAAGCGGGGTCGGGGCGGAATACGGCAATGCATTGCTGGATGCTCATCGTAACAATTACGCAACGCTCCCTGCAGATCCCTGGTCGCTTGGTAAAGATGATTTTACGGTATCCGGCTGGTTCAAAGTTCCCGGGTTACAGGCAAGGCACGGCAATGTTTTTACAGTAGGCGCGTGGAATACCGGCGGTCTCGAAATGACATTATTGAAAGACAACAATGTCGATGGTATCGCACAGGGTAACGAAGGTAAATTACAGTTTACAGTTTTTGGAATGGGCGCTGACAATGCTTATGTTTTGTCAAACAATCTTCTTGTTGATAGTGCCTGGCACTGGTTTGCAGGGGTAGTTTCCGGGCAGATGATGTCGCTTTATGTTGACGGTGTTTTGCAGTCGGGAAGCGGAGTAAGCTATGGCGCGGCGACAACTGCTTCGACAACGGGAATCGGATATATTGCAAGAAATATGGTTTGCTATGTTGATGATATCGCACTCTTTGATAACGCACTTTCAGGTACAGTAAGCGGTAATGCATTGACAAGCGGCGGGCTTTATAACGTTTGGCAAAGTCCTGTTCCAGAGCCGACTACATTAGTGTTCGTATCGGCAGGAATATTTTTGGGGATTTTCAGAAAAAAATAATAACTTATATTAATAAAAGGGGTATAACATGCAAAAGTTTAGAAATTCATCTATAGTATTAGTGCTGATTTTACTGGCGGGAATAGTAAACGCAGCACAGGTCGCATACTGGAGCTGCGATCAAAATGAAACAGATCAATTGGTATTGGACAGAATAGGCACAGCTAACGGGGTACTTGAAGATAAGACTTACGGTCCGCCTCCAAACAGGATGAAATTTGTTCCAAGCGGAGCAGGTCTTGACGGCGATTACGGCTATGCATTATGGACGGACAATCTTAATGACAGAGCCAATCTCAGCGAAGTGGATGCATTTGATTTTGGTAAAAGTAATTTTACAATTACCGGATGGTTCAACAGCAGCAATTACGCAAGACACGGCTGTATTTTAAGGCACGGCTGGTGGGACATAGGCGGCTTTGACGTTGTTATACTTAAAAATAATGGAAGTATCAGCTTTGAAGTTTTCGGCCCAACAGCCAATAAAAGTGTCATATCAGACAATGTTCTTAATGACGGCAAGTGGCACTGGTTCGCAGGGGTGGTCAATAGTGAAACGCTTTATCTTTACATAGACGGCGTTCTGCAAACAGCGAGCGGAGTAACATACGATCCGGGAACAACCGCCACTGTCAGCGGACAGAGCACTTTTATCAATATGGATATGGCAGGCTCAGTCGATGATATTGGTTTGTATAACACATCTTTATCAGCGACGCTTAATCAGGATAATGCACTGGTAGCTGGCGAATTGTATTTTGTATGGCACGGGCTAAGCGCACAAGGTCCAACAATATGTGATGAAGTCTGGCAGGCAGGATACGGCAACGAAGCGGATCTAAATCAGGATTGTACGGTTGATTTTAAAGATTTCGCAGAGTTCTCGCTTCAATGGCTTACCTGCAATGATCCGACAGATGAAGGTTGTCAGCATTCGTGGCAGTAAGGAATGATATTTAGCTGCGGGGATCTCCGGGAGGCCCCGCAGCATTCAAATATCTTATTTAATAGAATGGGAAAATATGAGATCGGCCAAAAATAAAAAAGGTTTTACTTTAGTCGAGTTATTGGTTGTTATTTCAATTATAGCAATGCTGCTGGCGGTACTTATGCCTGCTCTCAGTAAAGCAAGAGATTTAGGTAAACGCACCGTTTGTATGACCCGACAGCGGAGTATAGGCCTTTCAATGATAGCTTACGCTCAGGCTTATAACGGAAAATTGCTCACGAGGTATCCTGACAAATTAAAACCCGATTATTGGAAAAATTCAACACCATATTCATGGCCGGAAAAAGGCTGTATAGATATTATGAAACCTTATATAGGCATCACCGATGTATTTGATTGTCCTATGTCCAAATATAAGGCTTATTACATAGATCCAATAAAATACCCATCTGATACACATGCAGGCGACTGGAATGTCAATATGCTTTGGCTGCCGGGGCTTGCGGAATATGGCAGATACAGCAGATATATTTTTGATGATAGTGCCGCTCCCTCGAATTTGAATAAAGCGAAAGGCAGGCAAATTATTCTTGTGGATAGAAACAATTTTCATATTGGCGATACATGGGGCGGATGGTCAAATCATTCTGGGGGACATATCCAGGTTCGAACGCTTACAGAGTATCTGAAAATGCTTAAAAGCAGCAATCGTATCTATGCCGATGGTCATAGTGAAAACGTAAAGCCCGACAAAATGGGAAAAAACAGTCAAAAGCCTGACGACAAAGTTACGGGAAGCAGATACAGCCATAATGATATGTCTTCAAGGCCATATTACTGGTAACAGAACATAGAACGAGAATTATTCAAATGTATAAAAAGAAAATTCAATTACTGATACTTGTTTTATTAGCAGTTTGTGCGCAGGGGAGTGATTTGCAGAACGGCAAAGATGAAATCAGTATTACAGAATATACTGTTTTCGACGGCAATAAAGGCTGGGACTTTAATGACGTAACATATAGACTTGCCTGCGGGGCGATAATAGTTGATTGTCCAAACGGCGATTTGCTTTGCGGCTGGCTTAGCGGAAGCGCAAAAGAGCCGGCAACAGATAATTGCTTTTTACTGGCCCGTTCAAGCGATGGCGGCAAAACATGGTCAAAACCTAAAATATTGATACCTTCCGGCCAAATGGCAGGCATAGTGACAAATATGCATAAAACCAATGACGGCAAAGTAATCGCTTTGGGTGCACATTGGCCTTCAGAGATGGAATATACCGAATGGCATTATTTCAAAATTGAATCGGCTGATAACGGTCAAACGTGGTCAAAGCCTGAACGGTTCAATCTCCATAATAAAAATGGATTCATCGGGCCGGGACCGATAGCTTTGCTGGATGGGAAGTATCTTTATGTTGGCGGATTTTTCGATAAAAGAGAAAAGCCGCTTACTGCTTCTGTTAAAGAACTTGCGTTAGTTGAAAATGAAAAGCAGGGACATTTATTGGAGCCTTTTGATCCTAATGATAAAGCAAGCGATCCCGGAAAGTTCGGCAGATATTTGCATGGTTGCTGTGTTTTTATTGCAGAGGATGAAAGCTCTATAAAATTTTCTGAACACGGCTATATAGGGAACAGGCCGCTTGGGCTGCTTGAGCCTACGGCAATTATGCTCAAAGACGGAACAATCGCAATGCTTATGCGTGCCGAATGGGGCGGATTCCTGTGGCGAGCAGACAGCAAAGATAACGGAAGAACATGGACGCAGGCATGGCAGACAGATATTCCAAATCCAAGTTCGCTGACTTGCCTGATAAAACTGGCAGACGGCAGAATAGGCTTGCTGCACAATCCGACAGGAGGTAAGGTCGGGCAGCGGGGTGCTCGCAATCCAATGTCGCTGTGGATTAGCAGTGATGAAATGAAAAGCTGGGAAATTAAAAAAGATTTGCTGACGGACGGCAAATTGGCTTATCCGTGCGGATTAATTTATAAAGATAAACTTACATTTGTGTATGATAAAAACAGACGTGAAGTAAAATTTGTTCAAGTGGAAATGGGTTTAACAGATGCAAAGTAAATTAACAAACATTGCCGATGCAACATTGAGTGCCATGCTGAAACTTCCCATTGGTAAAGTTGATATTGTGATTGATACCGATGCGTTTAATGAAATTGACGATCAGTTCGCGATTACTTACGCGATGCTGTCACCTGAACAATTAAACGTAAAGGCTTTTTACGCAGCGCCTTTCTTTAATGAAAATTCTGAAAATCCGGCTGACGGAATGGAAAAAAGTTACCAGGAAATCATACGAGTCCTGGACAAGATGCATTTGAGCCATAAAACAGAAGTTCTGAAGGGGTCAGAAAACTATCTTCAAAATGAAAATACTCCGGTGAAAAGTCCGGCAGCTTTACATCTTATAGAACTTGCAAAGAACTATACTGAACGCAGGCCATTATACGTCGTTTCAATCGGTGCGCTTAGCAATATTGTATCTGCGATTATGATGAGTCCTGAAATAATGAAGAAAATTGTCGTGGTTTGGCTTGGCGGACATCCTTACGATTGGCATACCGCTTCGGAATATAACCTTAATCAGGATTTTAAGGCATCGAAATTTTTGTTCACAAGCTGCGTTCCATTAGTTCATATACCATGCAAAAACGTTTCTGAAAAACTTCAAACTTCTTTGCCGGATATAAAAGCCAATGTAAAAGGCAGGGGCAAAATAGGCGATTATTTATATTCAATCTTTGACAAACATCTGATTACATATTCACTTAAATCCAAGCCAATCTGGGATATCGCAAATATCGCCTATCTTGTCAATAGGAATTGGATGCAGGCTGTTATTACGGGCAGGCCGGGGCTTAAAGATGATAAAACATGGGATACGGAAAATCGCGGGGCGATTTGCAAAACTGTAACAGATATAAAAAGAGATAATGTTTTTGAAGATTTTTTCGCAAAGCTCGATAATTTCAGCCTGAACGCGAAGATGAAAATTCTGGATATAGAAGAGAAAACAATTAAATCAGAAGCTGTATATAATAATGGTCGAAAAGCATAGAACAAAAATAATACTCGAAACAGATATCGGCAATGACATCGATGACGTGCTTGCACTGATGATGATTCATACACTGATGTCAAGAAACTGCTGCGAATTACTTGCAGTGAGCATTAACAAGAGCAATCTATATTCCGCTGTTTTGACGGATGTTATAAACGCTTTTTACCAGAGATCGGAGATACCAATCGGTTATACGAGAAACGGTTTAAGCTCAGGTGACGGAACTTTTATAAAACAAATAAGTGAAAGATTTTCGGAATTACGAAAAAAGAATGAATATTATGAATCGGTTTCTCTTTTGAGAAAAATTCTTGCGGAGAATGCGGATAACTCAGTTGTGATCGTTTCAATAGGTTTATTGTCTAATCTTGCAGAATTGTTAATTTCCAAGGCAGATGAGTATTCAGATTTGCCCGGTATCGAGCTTGTTATGAGAAAAGTAAAATGCGTTTGCTGCATGGGTGGTAATTTCAGTAACGAAGCACTTGCAAGCCGAAAAGATTGTTTCGCCGAGTATAACATCGCAGAAGATATCGTATCATCGAGAAATGTTATAAACAATTGGCCGGGCAAAATCATTTTTGCGGGTTGGGAAGTCGGGGCAAAAATAGTTTATCCTGCCGAGAGCATCTTGAACGATTTCAAATGGGCGCAGGAGCATCCGGGCGTTGAAGCTTATAAAATTTTCAAGCAAATGCCTTATGACAGACCATGCTGGGATTTGACAGCGGTTTTGCAGGCAGTTTGTCCGAATAAATATTTCAAGTTATCACGGCCGGGAATGGTACGGGTGAATGAGAATAACACTTTCAGCTTCATTAATGATGCTAATGGGAATCACAGGTATCTTATATTAGATGATAATAGAATCGATGAGATAAAAAGTTTTTTAATTGAACTTTGTACCGTGCCGGTCGGTTCATTAGTTAAAGGATGAGTAATGCGAGTAAAAGTTTTTATATCAACGATATTACTGATAATAGCGTGCAGTTTTGCGGAAGCTCAATTGATATCACGATGGAACTGCGATGAAACAGTCGGTTCAACTGTTCTGGCGGATTCTGTCGGCGGAGTTAATGGAACGCTGACAGGAGCAAGATTTAATTTTGTTCCAAGCGGTGCGGGAATTGCGGACAGGAATTTTGGTAATGCATTGTGGACAGACAATCTTAATGATTATGTAAATCTCGGAGATGCGGGTTCGCTGGACTTTGGGCGGAATGACTTTACAATTACGGGATGGTTCAAGACGAATAACGCGGCAAGACATGGTTTGATTATTCGCAATGGTGCATCTGACCAGGGCGGGTATGCGGTTTTTATTTTTAAAAATGACGGAAGATTAGGGTTTCAGGTTTATGGACCTTCGGCAAATAAGCTTATACTTTCAGATAATACGTTTAATGATGATAATTGGCATTGGTTCGGAGCTTCGGTATCCGGACTAAAACTTTATCTTTACGTCGATGGCAAAAAACAATCTCAAAGCGGTTTGGTTTTTGATTCGCAGACAACGGCGACTGCCGCGGCGGGACTTACGGCCTCAATTGACAGGGACATGGCAGGCTCAGTCGATGAAATTTGTATTTATAATTCGGCTCTTAGCGCGAGTGTCGATGCAAGTATGAATTTGACAGGCGGGGAACTATATGACGATTGGGTAAAACTTCCATCGATTGATGATTGTAATGATGTCATAGCGGCAGGCCACGGAATACCAGCAGATATAAATAAAGATTGCAAAGTTGATTTCAAAGATTTGGCAATGTTCGGAGAAAAATGGCTGCAAACACATAAGATGGAAATTCCTGTATTCTGGAAAAAACCTGTAACTTTTCATTCGGGTGTTTCGGGGCTTGGGTTGCAGCAGCTTGACGGGATTACACATTCTTATGTTTATGGTCCTCTTGCGTCAAGTGCATGTATATCTGAGGGCGGAAACGGATACTATGAAAGTCTGCTTCATGGAACATACAATCATCATCCACAGATAATTATGATTGGAAATAAGTTCATTGTCTACTGGACGAACCATGCTAAAGATGAAAATGGTCCGGGTGAAAGAATACTTGCAAGAGTCGGAACTTTTGATGCAGAGATGAACGATATAGACTGGAACGAAAATGAAAGCTTCTTTGAAATTGCGCCGCAGCCGGTATTGGTGAATAGGCGTTTGTATAATCATAATCCCGCTCAGATTTCGGAATTGTTCACAAGCGGTGGATTGAAAGTTATAAACGGAAGAATTTATTCGATTGGCGATGTGCTTGCGATTCATGGATGGACAAATGATCCTTTATATCATGGTGTGCAAAGCTCTCCTGTGCCATTAAATAAATGGCGGGACAGCTATGATTCGGCAAGCGGTTTTACACTTGATGTATGGTGGAAAATTGGGACTTTTTATCAGCAATGGAAAATTAATGGGGATAACCTTGAGCCGAATTCAATAATGTATAAAGCATCGTCGTTCAAAACGCAAATCGAAGTGACGCCGGGGAATTTCAGACCTGTGGCGGCTTTGCAGCAGCCTTATAATAATGCAGCGATGCTCACAAATGCGGTATGGGGATTTAGAAATGATGTTTTGAATACGGCGGCAGAACCATTTAGCAGGACGGCTTATTTTACTTCGACCTCAGCAAAAAGGGCGGCGGCAGATGGTTTGAATGGATTAGCGCATATAGCGGTTTATCAGAAGCCGGATGGTAAATGGGTGGTGGTAAGAGATAATCTTTCGAATCCGGGTTATTATTATGCTGCGGAGATTGAGAATTATAATGATTATTGTCCGCCGGCATATCTGACGAATCTTTATGGAACAGCGCAGCCTGACGCGAGAGAATTGCCGGATGGGAGGCCGTATATAATTTGTAACAGTATGGGGCGAAAAGATATGTTTATTACTGTTTCGAATGATGGTTATATATTTGATAAAACGTGGCAGCTTCTGCACAGCGACCGGACAAAAAGTGATGATGGTTTGTTCAAGTCAGGCGGACCGCAATATTTTCGGTCGATTGTTGTGGGTGATAATATTTGGGTAACTTACAGTATTACGAAAGAAATCATAGGACTTACGAAAATTCCTGTGAATTTAATAAATTAGAAGAAAGTTGAATAAGTTTCATGTCTATAAGCTGGATTGACGGATTAATAATTATATTTTATTTTGCTGCAATGGCCGGAATCGGCTTTTACTTTTCGCGCAAAAACACCAGTACCGAAGAATATTTTGTGGGTGGGAGGTCTTTTCCGGGTTGGGTAATCGGCCTTGGAATGGTCGGTACTTCCATCAGTTCAGTAACTTTTGTGGCATATCCGGCGGATTCCTTCAAAACGTCATGGATTCGCTATATACCAAATCTTGCGCTTCCTGTAGGAATTTTGATAGCTGCTTATGTTTTTCTGCCACTCTTTAGAAAATTTAAATGTGTGTCGGCATACGAATATCTGGAAGCGAGATTCGGCCAGCCGATTCGATTTTATGCATCTTTTTCCTTCATAATCAGTCAGCTTGTCCGCATAAGTGTAATTCTTTTCCTACTTAGTCTCCTTGTAAAGGAAATGACCGGATTTAGCCCGATTCTTAGTATTCTTATCACCGGCGTATGTGTTGCATTATATACTGTAATGGGCGGAATTGATGCGGTGCTCTGGACCGATGTAATTCAAACGATACTGCTGGCCGGCGGCGGGGTTGTTTGTGTGGTTGCAGTAATTTTGAAAGTGCCCGGAGGATTAATAGAAATATTTTCTACGGGCTGGGAAAGCGGTAAATTGTCTTTTTCGGAGTTTAACAACGGGCAATATTCACCTCTGCCATTGGGTTTTTCGCTCAGCCATAAGACTGTAATTATGCTATTTTTCCTCGGACTTGTTACATGGCTTACAGAATTTAGCGGTAATCAGACGGTTGTGCAAAAATACTTCGCAGTTAAAAGTATGAAAGAGGCCAAAAAAGCCTTATGGATAACTGTAGGCTCTTCTTTGCCGATATGGGCGTTTTATATGTTTGTAGGCACTTCACTCTATGTATTCTTCCTTCATTTTCCGGCTCAGCAGGCAACGAACATTCTTAATGGGCAGCAAAAAGCGGAGCAGATATTGCCCTTTTTCATATTAAATTATCTTCCAGCAGGAGTGGTGGGATTTATCATAGCAGCAGCTCTGGCGGCTGCTATGTCATCTCTTAGTAGCGGAATAAACAGCATAGCGACTGTATCTATTGTTGACATATACAAAAAATATTTAGTTAAAGGGCGAAATGATAAATATTATTTGTATTGTTCAAGGGTACTGGCGACAACAGCATCGATTTTGATGGTTATTGGTGCAATATTATTTTTGAAAGCAGAGACAAGAACGCTTCAGGATACCGGCCTTGCCATAGCTTCAGTATTAAGCTCCGGACTTGCTGCTATATATTTAATTGGCTTTTTTACGAATATTTGCGATTGGCGGTCAATTGGAGTAGGTATATTTTTTACAATATGTTTTGCAATTTGGGCGATTTTGTCACAATATAGTTTATTACCGCAATATCTGCGAATTTCGTTCGACTTATATTATACAACCATAGTTGGCAACTTGATTATGCTTTTCATGTCTTTGCTAGCAGGTGTTGTGTTAAGGCGTAAAACCGTTTTGGAATCATCACTTACTATCTGGAAATAGAGATATCAATCTTCCTTGTCGTAGTTGGTGTTTTGTTGATGTGTTTATCTTGGTGGGACGAAACAACCAAAAGAATGGTAGAAACTTTTTCCATGTTAGCTCCGTTGGGGTGGCTATCGATTATCTTTGGAAATTGTCACTGTCCCGTTGTGGAGAGGTGTATTAGCTTTTGGAAATCCCAAAGATAAGCCAAGCGGATGGCACCCGATGTGAGGTCTGATGATATACCGGTAGCGTCCGGCGTCACCCCACTTTTAGTAATGAGGTAGTGTTCTGGCAGTCTATTTTTAGATGATTAACTGCTGCTTGTTTTCAGTTCGTATGCCCTGTAAAGCAGTGCAAGATATTGCTCTTTTTCTTTGAGCTGGGCTTGCAGCTGGGCGAGCAGTTTGTAATCTTTATAAACTTTTTCATCACCGAAACTTTCGTGCAGTTCTTTAATCTTTGCCTCGGTTTCTTCAATTTTCTGCTCAATTTTCTCGGGCGGCCAGCCGTTAAACTGTTTTAGTTCAGGCGGTGTTGTCTTTCTCGGCTTATCCTGCTTTGACCCTTTCGGCCTTGCAGTCTGCTTTTCTGTTTCCTGTTCTAATGCTCGTTGCTCTAAAAGTTCGGCATATCGGCGAAATGAACCATCTATAAACTCAAATCTGCCATGTGCCATTTTTCCCAATTCATCGGCGCCGAGCACAATAAGCCGCTGAACTGTTCTGTCGAGAAAAAATCTGTCGTGACTTATAATGATAATTGTCCCCGTATATTCCGCAAGCGCATTCTCGAGAGCCTCGATGCTTGGAATATCAAGGTGATTTGTCGGCTCATCGAGTATAAGAACTTCCGGCTCGGACAAAACCAATTTGCAAAGCGCCAGCCGATTTCGCTCTCCGCCGCTAAGGTCAGAGACCTTCTTAAACACATCATCTTTGATAAACAAAAATGCCCCGAGATGCCTGCGCATCTGTTCGGGGAGTATTCCTGGAATAACCGAAGATGCCTCTTCAAGCACGGTATTTTCTGAATTGAGTTCCGCTCCTGCCTGGTCAAGATAACCAATGGAAAGCGATGGTTTAATCGTGATTGTTCCGGATGTCGGCTCTATTTGTTTAAGCGCAAGTTTCAGCAGAGTTGTTTTGCCCATGCCGTTTGGGCCGATGATGCCTGTCCGCTGGCCGGTGAAAAGCTCAAAACTTAAATTTTCAAACAGCTTCAAATCACCAAAACTTTTCGTAAGATTTTTACAGTTTACAGCGGTATCCACTCGCTTGCCCCTGTTTTCCACCTCAGCAAATTTAAAACTCAGTTCCCTCGTATGCCTTTGTTTTTCGAGATAGTCAGGATTGGCTTTGAGAAGATTATTGAGGCGCGTTTGTCTGCCTTGCGCGACTTTTTTGGTTCCCTTGCGATTTATGTTGCGCACAATGAAGTCGCGGGTTTTTTCGACGAACTCCATCCGTTGTTCGTACTGACGGCCAAGTTCAAGGTCTCGTTTTTCCTTTTCCTGCCTGTAATTACTGTAATTGCCCGGGAAAACATTCGCCTTGTGGTCCCTGATTTCCACGATTTTACAAACCAGTCTGTCGAGCATAAACCTGTCATGGCTGACAATCAGCGCAGCGCCGCCAAAACTTTTTAAGTATTTTTCGAGCCACAAAGTTGCATCCCAGTCGAGATGGTTTGTCGGCTCATCGAGCAGCAGCAAGCTCGCGTCGGCCAGCAGAACTTTTGCCAGTCCCAGCCGGGATAATTGCCCGCCGCTAAGCTGCGTTGTTTTTAATGAATAATGCTTTTCCTGAAGACCCAGCCCGGCGGCGATTTCTTTTATTCTTGTTTCATACCTGTAGCCGCCTGCAATTTCAAATTCGCTGCTTAGCCGGTCGTATTGCTGCATTGCGGATTTCAATTCTTCTCCGGAAAAGTGACTTAAAGCCTCCGCAGAGTCGTGCATCCTTTTTTGCAGGTCGAGTATTTCTTGCGCGCTGCTGTGCAATTCTTCGAAAACTGTTTTTTCACCGGAAAACACCGGCTCCTGCGGCAGGTATCCGATTCGCAGACCCTTTCTTTGCTGGACATGTCCGGCATCGACCGGCATAATTCCGAGAATTAATTTCAGCAGTGTGGTTTTTCCGCATCCATTGCTTCCAACAAGGCCGATTTTTTCGGCGGGGTATATCTTCAAATCGAGCTGGTCGAAAATCACCTGCGATTCGAATGAAGTATGTATATTTTTTAAAGTTACTATTGGCATTGGGACATTATACTGAATTTTTACGTAAAATCTACGATTACTGTTTTTAACAAATCATAATTTGCTGTATAATGTATTCTAATCCTTCCTAAAAAAACATTTGGAGAAATGATTTGATGCCGGATATTGCCAGTGGAATTTTAAAGTTTGATAAAAATGGAACCGGACGTTTAGTCAGTGTTGAAAGATCGCTGCGGTCAAGTCCCAGCGACTGTTTTGTGCCGCCGCAAATTATTCGGCAATATAGACTTGCCGAAGGGGCTGTAATGGCCGGGCCGTTCAGTGTGGTCAGGGGCAGGAAAGAATTGTTGGCAGTGGAGTCGGTATGCGGATTAAAGCCGCAGGAGTTTCAAAAGCGCAAGCTTTTTAATGACCTTGTCGCGGTCAATCCTAATAAGCGGTTTAATCTGGCGAAATGCGGAGAACGGAGTATGCGGATAATCGACCTGGTTGCGCCGATAGGAAAAGGAACGCGGGGATTGATAATATCGCCCCCAAAGGCGGGCAAGACGGTGCTGCTTGGACAAATAGCAGAAGCTATTCTTTATGATGACCCAAAAGCACATGTAATTGTGTTATTGATAGACGAGAGACCTGAAGAGGTTACGAGTTTTCGGCGGAAAGTAAAAGGAGCAGAAGTTCTTGCAAGCACTATAGATGGAACGATGGAGGAACATATCGCGCTGGCGGAATTGATGCTGGCGAATATCAGGGTTGAACTCGAATGCGGCAGAGATGTGGTGATTCTGGTGGATAGTCTGACGCGGATGGGCAGGTCATTTAACCGCAAAGGGTCGGGAACCGGAAGGGTTATGTCGGGCGGAGTGGAAGTCGGAGCATTGGAGACACCACGAAGATTTTTCGGGATGGCAAGGAATATCGAAAATGGAGGGTCGGTTACGATTATCGCAACCATACTGGTCGATACCGGCTCGCGGATGGATCAGTTGATTTATGAAGAATTTAAAGGCACAGGCAACAGCGAAATAGTGCTTGACCGTTCGCTTGCCGAACAGAGGATATTTCCGGCGATAAATATACCTGCCAGCGGGACGCGAAAAGAAGAAATTTTATACAATGAGCAGGATATGAAAGGACTTACAACGATGAGGCGGGTGTTGTCGAGTTATAAACCCAGAGAGGCGATTGAATCGATGGATAAGCTGTTGAAAAAATACCCAACTAACGAAGAATTTCTGAAAAGCCTGGCGGGATAAAAAAGGAATTGTTAGTCTATCAAGCTAATTGCGCAGGAAATCCTAAGATAAGTCCTGTTAGTCAAGTAACTTACAAATCCATTTGTTTCTCAATTTTAGCCGGTAAAAGTTGCGCTTCCGTTTAAAGCATCCGGTTTGGCTTTTGAGACGTCCGGCATCGGCTGCATAATTGCAGTGTCCGAAGCGGAAACCTCAGTTGGCTGGCCGTCAATCTGGACGGTGAAAGTCAAGGGGCCAATCTGGATTCGGTCGCCGGGGCCGGCCTGTGCTTCTTTATCGATCTTACTGCCATTGACAAATGTGCCATTGCTGGATTTTAAGTCACGGATTTTCAAAGAGTTAGATTCCTGACTTAACTGGCAATGCCGGCGTGAAACAACCTGTAATGGAATACAAAGGTCGCAATCATTTCGGCGGCCAAGAATTGTGGCTTTATTGCGGATTGGCAATACTTTTTTTGAACCGTTTTTTTTGTGCAAAATTAACGATACATTCATAAGCTCCCTTTCAGGCTGCAGTAGTGGAGCATTTAACGAAAGTATTATAACTCCTTTGTTATTGGTTTGCAAGCATTTATGTAAAAAGAACACAATTTAATTAGTATTTTAACAATTGACTTTGATGCTGAATTTTAATAAACTTCCGCCTTTATTTAAGCTATGGAAACAAAATGACTTACAAAGCTGTAATTTTCGACCTTGATGGGACTCTTGTAAATTCGCTGCAAGACTTAGCCGATGCGACAAACTTTGCCTTACACTTTTATGATCAGCAAGTACATAGCACAGAAGCATTTATGAAAATGATTGGGGACGGAACCAGAACGCTAATCAGCAGGGCACTGGCGGGGGATAAACAGGAACTTATCGAACAGGTGCTTGTTAAAATGCGGGAAAAATACATAGAAATCTGTCTTGATAAATCATTGCCATATAAAGGGTTTGAAAATGTGCTTCCGGCGTTGAAAAAGCAGGGCATTAAGATGGCAGTGCTTACAAACAAAGACCAGAAAATGTCAGAGAAAGTTGTAAGACACTTTTTTCCAGACATGTTTGAAATCGTCAAAGGCGGAAACAATGGTGCTCCGGTAAAACCCGAGCCAACCGCTGCGCTGCAAATACTTGATAAACTTGGAGTTAAGCCAAATGAAGCGGTCTTTGTCGGGGACAGCAATGTCGATATCAAAACGGCTAAAGCAGCTAATATGAAGTCCATCGGTGTAAGCTGGGGCTTTAGAGGTGAAGCAGAATTAAGGGAAGCGGGGGCGGACTTCATCAGTAATGAGCCAAGTGAACTTATAAAGTTAATAGTGAATAGTGAAGAGTATTAATGTAAATGGGGTTTCGCGCGGCTCCAACACTTCGCTGCGACTTGCGCGGAAATTGCGATTTTAGAAAAGGATGCGCAAGTTTTGAGGCTTGTTTTTGAGCTGAAAACAAAGATTTTTGGCAACTTTCAGGGGTTAGTTCCGCGTGTGGTTTTACACGTAAAATAAGGAGTTATGAGCGATTTTAAAACAATAACTCGTTGAGAATTACGCAGTTAGGACGAATTTGCTAAAAATAGAAAAATTAACCACGGATTGCACGGATTTTCACGGAATTTTAATAAAAAATGGTGAGAAAAGTATATTAAAATGAAGCGTTTTCTATAGAGGTTCAGGGTCTTTAATGGTCTGCTTTTGACGCAGATTGCGCAGTGTAAAAATTTAGAATTTTAATCGTGGATTACGCGGATAAGCTATGAAACCGGAGCCTCCAAACTTCGGTTATAATACGGGATCGTTTAACGTCCCAAAAATTTACGTGCTGACGCTCGTGGCGCCGCACAATAACCCTTTTATTCGGAGGCTCTAATGAATAAGTATATCGGCTTTGATTTGGATAGCAACAAAACTGTTGCCTGTGTTGTCGAAAATGGAAAAAACGATCTTTATCAAACTTTTGGTCCGGATGTGCAGTCTATGAGACAATTTCTACTCAGTCAAAAACAGCCGGGATGCAAAGTACATCTTGCTTTTGAAATAAGCGGACAGGCAGGCTTTATTTACGATTCGCTGATTGATTGTGTCGACAGTATCAACGTTGCAAATCCATCAAAGATGACTTGGATATATCGCACGGCCAAAAAGAATGACAGGATTGATGCGCGAAAGATGGCGGTGCTGATGAGCATAAATGAATTGCCAACAGTTTATATGCCAAATAAGGAAGTCAGGCAATGGCGGCAGATGATACTTCATCGAAAAAATATTGTCGGCAAAGTTGGGCAGGTAAAAAATAGAATCAGAGCAATATTGAAATCACAGGGATATAATAAGCCTGCAAATAAAGGCAGATGGTGGAAAATATCAAATAGGATATGGATGAAAATTCTTTGTCGCAGCGGTATGGATTTATGGTGCGTTCAGTAAATCTGCTTGACGAACTTGAGCTTTTGGAAAAGCAACTCGAAAGCATAACAGAATATCTGGACAAATACTTGTCAAATAAGCCAGGCGGAATATGAGGAAATTAGCGAAAAAGAACGGAAACAGGTAGCATAAATTTGCAATCCGAGTGTCCGTCGTTTGTTTAGCACCTCAATAATAGACTTAATTTGCCAGCGGCCAATCCCCGTTGGATTAACCGGCTTTTACTTAGCACCTCAGGGACAAAATCTATGACAACTTTTTTATGCTTTTTTAATACCTTTCTCGTCTTCTTTGATGTTTTTATTCGCTTTATTTCACTTTTTTCACACTTTTTTTTGTTATTTTTCTTAAAAAAAACCTTGCGTTTTTTTTGTCCTTCTATAATTAAGAGAAACCTTGCGCGAATTTGATTAGTTCTTTATAAAAAATTTTGAAGAATCTTTTGTAAGTCTTGATTTGACAAGGAGAAAATTTTTATGTTTTTTTCTCTTGCGCAAGTTTTTGCTTGCGGGTTTATTTCTTCTCCGGTTCCGGCTTCAGGGTACTGCTTCTGTAAATTTTTGATTGATATATCCGGTTATCCATGTATACTGTTCTCGATTGAATTTTCCCGCAAATCCGCGGGTAAGTGCTTATAAATAACAACTTACCTTTCAATCGCGGGAGTTTTCTACCCTGAAGGGTATATCATATTTGAAATTCCAGGGATAGAATAGTTATGCAGGACTTTACACATCACATTACCCGGCGAGGCTGTAAAAAGTGACCGTCCCAAATTTAGAGAATAGCTTATTCGACACCGGCGAAAATAAAAAAATCGAATGCAGCAATATTGTAACTGTCGCGATTGATACTGGCGTCGATGAAGTATTCAGCTATCTTCTGCCGGATTCTTTGCTTCCGATTGAACCTGGACAAAGGCTTGAAGTCCCATTTGGCAAATCGAACAAACTTTCAACCGTTTTTTGTATCGAAATCAAGGATGCAAAAACCGCAAACCTTCCATATAAATTAAAACATGTAAAAAAGGCAGTCGATGCCGTTCCGCTTCTTGATGAGAGACTTTTGAAGCTCGGAAAATGGATCAGTGAATATTATATTTGTCCGCTCGGTGAAGTTTTAGGCTCAATGCTGCCTGCGGCAGTGAAAAAAAATACCGGTACAAAAAGCCTTAAATCGGCATTTATTAACTCGCAGACTGATATTGAAACAATTCGCGGCAAGAAACAAAAACAAATAATAGAAACGCTAATGCAGTTAAAAGCATTTGATGCTGAAACTGCTGTTGAGACTGAAAAACTTCTTGAGCAAAGCGGCGCAACAATGGCTCCGTTGAAAAAGCTTCTGCAATCAGGAATTGTGAAATTGACAAGCAGGGCAGTTTATTCTGATTTGCCTCTTATGCCTAAGGGGCTTGTTTTAAAAACAAAAAATGTTGTATTAAATGACGATCAGAAAAAAGCTCGGGCTGAAATTGAAAGCCGGATTGACGCAGAGAAATTTTCGGTTGTGCTTCTTCACGGTGTTACCGACAGCGGCAAAACTGAAGTCTATATAAAGTCGATCGAAAAAGCGATAGCAGCAGGCAAAAGTGCGATAGTATTACTTCCTGAAATCGCGCTTACCGCTCAGACGATTCAGCGGTTCAGCAGCAGGTTTGAAAATCTGGCAGTAATGCATTCGCAGCTTACCGCATCGCAGAGAAACGCGCAATGGCAGAAAATCAAAAGCACTTCGCCAATTGTCGTAATCGGCGCAAGAAGCGCAATTTTTGCTCCTGTTTCTAAACTCGGAATAGTTGTTGTCGATGAAGAGCACGAACCGAGTTATAAACAAGATACAGTCCCCAGATATAATGGAAGAGATGTTGCTGTAAAGCTTGCCCAGATGACAGATGCTGTTTGTATTTTGGGAAGCGCGACGCCTTCGCTTGAAACCTTAAATAATTGTGCGGCAAAAAGCCATTTTGTGAAACTTTCTCTGCCGAATCGCGTGATGAATTTGCCCAAGCCGCAGATGAAAATCATCGATATGACACAGTGCAGGCATGAAAAAGGCACCGTAAATATTTTAAGTCCTGAACTTGAAGACGCGATTAAAAAAACCATACAAAAAAAAGAACAGATAATTCTAATGCTTAATCGCAGGGGATACAGCAATTTTATATTCTGCCCGAGCTGCCGATATTCGCTAAAGTGCCGCAACTGCGATGTAACACTTACGTTTCACAAATCAGAAAAACATCAGCATCAGCCGAATTTAAAGAACAGAATCGGAGGGGGCTTTGCCGTTTGCCATTATTGCTTATCTCAAACGCTTATACCCAAAAATTGCCCTGTTTGCGGCCAAAATGTTTCAATGATAGGCCTTGGAACACAGCGGCTCGAAGATGAACTTATACAAAAAATACCTTCCGTGAAGGTTGTCAGGGTCGACAGCGATTCAATGCAGAAGCACGATTATTATAAATTGCTTGGCAGTTTCGATGCGGGCGAAATTGATATTCTGGCCGGCACTCAGATTCTTGCAAAGGGGCTTCACTTTCCGAATGTTACGCTGGTAGGGATAATAAATGCCGATACATCGCTTCAACTGCCTGATTTCAGGGCAAATGAACGGACATACCAGCTAATCTGTCAGGTTGCGGGCAGAGCGGGCAGGAGCAGTAAAGGCGGCACGGTTTATATTCAAACGTTTATGCCGCAGCAGCCTGCGATTAAATTCGCTGTTGAAGATAATTTTGAAGGTTTTGTTAAAGAAGAATTGAAGCACAGGCAGATGTGTCTGCTGCCTCCGTATGGCAGACTTGCGATTGTGAGAATACGTGATACTAAATTTGACAGACTAACCAATATTTCCCAGAAAATAGCCGAGCAGATAAGCGGCATTATTTCATCATGCAGGTTTGATATTAAAATGAACGGACCTGCGGATTCAGCAATTGCGAGAATCCAGAGGTATCACAGGAAACAAATTATTCTGCAGACACAAAAGCCTGCTCAACTTAGCGAATTATTAAGCAGATTCCGTAAATTGAAGCCGCCGTCTTCAGCGGTGCAGGTGCAGGTCGATGTTGACCCGATTAATTTATTATAGCTTGAATTACTTTCAAAATTAATTATAATCTTGGTTTTTCCCGGGGAGTAGCTCAGCTTGGCTAGAGCGCTGCGTTCGGGACGCAGAGGTCGCAGGTTCAAATCCTGTTTCCCCGATTGCCTTTAAAGGCGAATTAATGGGGCAATCTATGATGGTTGCCCAATTGTTTTTTTAGGGACTCGATCTTATGAATATGAAGGTTCACCTTTCCCGGCCGGACATTAACGAAAATGATATTAAAGCTGTGATTGAGGTTCTTAAAACTCCCAATCTTTCGCTCGGCCCAAAAATTCCAGAATTTGAAAAGAAGCTGGCAAAGTACATCGGCAGAAAATACGCAATTGCTGTAACTTCAGGTACAAGCGGGCTTTATTTATGTCTGAAAGCTTTGGGAATCGGAGCAGACGACGAGGTAATCACAACGCCTTTCACGTTTATTGCAACTACAAACTCAATAATGATGGTCGATGCGAAGCCGGTTTTTGTGGATATCGACCCGGTCAGCCTTAATATAGACCCGATCAAAATCGAGGCGAAAATCACATCTAAAACTAAAGCGATTATGCCGGTTGTCGTTTTTGGTAATCCAAGCGGGATGGATGTTGTATGGGAGATTGCTAAAAAACACAATTTGCCTGTGATTGAGGATAGCTGCGAAGGTTTGGGGGCAGAGATTAACGGCAAAAAAGTCGGAAATTTCAGCACAATGAGCAATTTTGCTTTTTATCCTAATAAACAGATGACGACCGGTGAGGGTGGGATGATCCTTACAGATGATGAAAAACTTGCGGATATTTGTCAATCGCTGAGAAATCAAGGCCGCGGCAAAGGCGGCGGTTGGCTTGCACACGACAGAATGGGTTATAATTTCAGAATGAGCGATATAAACGCGGCTCTGGGGGTCAGCCAATTAGATAGAATTGAAGAATTTGTGGCGAAACGTCAAAATGTCGCAAGTTTTTATCAGCAGCTTCTGGCCGATGAAAACAGGATTATTGTGCCGAAGGCACCGGAGAATTGCAGAATGAGCTGGTTTGTGTTTGTAATAAGGTTAAAAGAACCTTATGCGGCAAAGCGAAATGCTATTCTAAATGCAATGCTCAATGAGGGAATACAAGTTAGCAATTATTTCCCGCCAGTAACACAGCAGTCCTTTATGGTTGAAAAGTTTGGGTTTAAAGACGGCGATTTTCCAGTCAGCGACAGTGTATGCAAATGCACGATAGCGCTGCCGTTTCATAATAATTTGTCAAAAGAGGATGCTCAGTTGGTTTGTGAAACACTCAAGAAGTGCTTAGATAACGCATAACTAAAATCACACTAATCAAATAAAAAAACCCCGGCGTAAACCGGGGTTTTTAGTTTCTATAAGTTCTTTAAAAATAATTATTTAAAGAAGTGTGTCGACTCGGTTTCCATTACAGGACTTGTAAGCTGGTCAGCGGTCATTTCTGTTTCAAAGCGAATATCGCCTTCATTTATTGATTTTACTGTTACTTCCCATATAGCCTGTGTTCTCGGAGCAAGCCAGGTTAAAGGTTCAAAAGTGATTATTCCGTTTTCGGCAACCTGGCCCTTTGTCGCGCCGACATTTGAAACAAGATTCATTGCAGTATCAAGTGTTGCTTTAATGACAATATTCGTTACCGGTACGGAACCCTGATTTGTTACGACGATTCTGTAAGTTGTTGCATTGTCGAGTCTTACCGGGTCAGTTGTGTCGCCGACTTCGAAGAGAATTCCAGGAGCGCCTTTAATTTCGGTACTGGCTATCGCAGTTACGGTATCAGCACAAACGGCTGAAGCGGTTACTGTATTTTGAATTGTGCCAAGAGCGGCGGCTGATAAGGTTACAGATGTATTGACAGTTTCACCGGGGTTGAGTCGGGCAACTTTCCATAAAACTCTGTTATCAGTCAAGTTACCACCCTGTGAACGCACAAATCTCATGCCCTGCGGTAAGATGTTTTCGATTACTGTATCAATGGCGGGCCAATCGCCTGTGTTTGTAACAGAAATGTTGTAAGTTGTTTCCATATTTACATAATCTGTTTCAGGGCCAGTGTTTGTAATTTGAAGGACAGGTTTTCTTACAATTGTAATAACTTCGCCTGATTCGGCTGTAACTTCGCCATCGGCAATCGCGACAACGTTGTTGACGTAAGTACCTGTTCTTGCAGCTGTTAAAGCAACTGAATATGTTCTTGACTTGCCTGCGGGGAGAGAGCCGATTGTAATATCGATGCTCGAATTTCCGTCAGATGTTGTAAGTCCCTGCGGCAGAGTGTCATACATTCTTAAATTATTTGCGGGGCCTGTGCCGATGTTTTCAACTTTGAAAATATAAAGGATTGGTGCACAAGCGGAAATTTCGGCCGGTGCGCTTTTTGTAATTACAATTTTCGGCTGCAAACTTATGGTTCTAAGACGAACAGGTGCGGTGTACGTAACATCAATGTAATTAACGACTTCGCCACCTGCTGACGCCATGCCGACACCGTCGATTTGAACTGTTTGGCGGGGGCCGATTTCAGGGAATATCCATTTGATTTTGTTCTGGTCAATCACATGCGGAGGGTTAGACCTGACAGGTTGAAAATTGCTGGCAGAAACATCGGTTACTATCACATTTGTAACAACTTCGTCTGTTAGATTTGTGACCTGAATCGTGTATCCAAACTCTGTGCCGGCCTGGACCTGCACGGGCATTGTTGTATCGAGACGAACTACGGGACAAGCTTCGCAAGTGTAAATTTTGGATGTAAGATTAGGCTGGACAACAGGTTGTGCTAAAGGAGCCTGCTGAGGAGGGGCTGTTTGCTCGCTTTCCTGGCATCCTGAAATTACTAATAAACAAATACATAAAAGTAGTGACAGAGTTTTTGTGCACATAAGTAATCCATCCATAGTAGTTTGATATTTTAAATTCACCGGTAAAATGATGTGGGAATTATAACATGGCAAGATAGATAAAAAAAGTAATTTTTGAAAAATGATATTAACATAATGAAATTAATATAGAACAATAATGCATAGAAAAATCTGCGCAAGCGCAGAATTTGCAATTCATTCGCGATTGTGCAATTTTGTGTCCTAAATGCGAACGAAAAATACGTAAAGCACGCACGAAAAAGTGCAAAAAAGTTTAAAAAAGCGAAAAAAGGGTTCACTTTACAAAAATGTAAAAAACACAGCTAAAGATACGTAAGTTATTTGAAGATAAAGGGTAAAAAACCAAAAGAAAACCCGATTAGATACATCCTTAAAAAATTGGTACGTTTGGAAAAAATATAATAGAATCAAAATATTATGTGTTAAATTAAACTGTTATTTATATTTTAAAAATCTTATCTACAAATTTAACCAGTGAAAATGACGGCTAAAAATTGAAGAGTTGCGAAATCTTCTCAGCGGTAGAAGTTTAAAATTAATGGTTGGAATTTCGAGGGTCCAAAGAATATATTATACAATTAAATAGATAGCGTTTATATAATTAGAATATCTTGATTCCCGCCTCTGCGGGAATGACAAAGGGCGAACACATAGGTTCGCCCCTACATTTAAAATCGCAGCATTATTTTGAATCCGTATTAATAATGATGAGTCGCCAATTGAATAATCCAAGATATTCAGAGAATAGACAAGGAAGAATATGGAAACGTTTGTAATTGTACTTATCATAATTGTTTTGGCGGGGATTGCGGTTTACCTGTGGGTGGCGCAGGCGAAAAATTTGACGCAGGAGTTGAAAGATTTAAAAGCGGGGCAGGAAAATCTGACGCAAAGCCTTCAACAATCGCTTATCTGCAGCCAGGAGACAGTTAATAAAAATCTGCAATTCAATTCGCAGACCCTCGAAAAAGTAAATAATCAGCTCGGCCAGCTTCAGGGGACGGGGCAGAGAATCATCGAGCTAAGCTCGGATTTGAAAAGTTTGCAGCAGATACTGGCAAGTCCGAAACTGCGGGGAAATCTCGGCGAATGGTCGCTTGGAAATATCCTGGCGTCTGTACTTCCGGCGGAGAGCTTCAGTCTTCAGTATTCGTTTCGGGATGGTAAAAAAGTTGACGGACTTGTACAAATGCCGAAGTATTCGGTTCCAATCGACGCGAAATTTCCACTGAGCAATTTTGAAAAACTTCAACAGACTAACGGCGATGGAGACAGGCTTAGGGCGAGGAAAGATTTTCTTAAAGATGTACGGATCCATATCGATAAAATTTCGACAAGCTATATCAAGCCTGATGAGGGAACGCTGGACTTTGCGATTATGTTTCTGCCGGCGGAAAATGTTTATTATGAGGCGATGGTGAAAAATTCGGATGATGGGTTGAGCGTTCAGGATTATGCGCTGGAGAGAAAAGTGTTTCCAGTTTCGCCTAATCTGCTTTATATTTATCTTATGACGATTGTGATGGGCCTGCACGGTATGCAGATCGAAAAACAGGCGGCGGAGATTCGGCAGAATCTTAAAACGCTGAATAATTCGTTCGGTGACTTTATTTCGATGTGGGATACGCTCGGAACGCATTTGCGAAACGCCCAGTGCAAGCATGATGAAGGGCAGAAGAAATTAGACAGGTTTGTAATGCAATTGGAGCAAATAAAAGAAGAAAAATTGAAGATTGAACCCTGATATGATGGAAGCCATCTTACAGGGGAGGGATTGAAGAATGTGGTTGCGTCGATGGGCTGAGGTGACGCGGCTCGTTTCGTCAATCGTTTTTTCGGTTGCGATAACGAGATTGTTCACTTCGTTTCAAAATGACAAATGATGGTAAGGATTAGATAATGATATTTGAAGATTTGAAAGGTAAGAAAGTTTTAGTTACCGGTTCGAGCAGCGGAATCGGGGCGGCTACGGCAAAGATGTTCGCAGAGCAGGGATGCTTTGTCGGTGTTCATTATTTCAGAACACCCGAAGGCGGCGAAAAAACTTTAGCTGAAGTAAAGAAAATCTCGAACGGATGTCTGCTCAAAGCTGATATGCGAGACAAAACACAAGTCTTTAAAATGATAGAAGACTTTCAAAAGGCTACTGGCGGAATCGATGTGCTTGTCAATAACGCAGGGTCGCTTATCGCGCGGCAGTTTTTCGCAGATGCTACGGAAGAATATTTCGATGATGCTTTCGCGACGAATGTTAAAAGCACTTTTCTTGCGACACAGGCGGCGCTCGAGGGATTGAAAAAAACTAAAGGATGTATCGTGAATATCGGCTCTATCGCAGGGCATGTCGGAGGGGCGGGCGGCGGCGGAATTTACGCTGCGGCCAAGGCGGCGGTTGCGACGATGACTATCGCAATGGCGAAAGAATTTGCGACTTTCGGGATTCGGGTTAATTCGGTCCTGCCGGGGCTGATCGAGACACGGTTTCATGAACTGTTCAGTACCGCAGAACGTAGAGCTAAAGTAGCAAAAGAGACTCCGATGGGCAGGAATGGAACCGCGGAAGATGTGGCGAAAGCGATATTGTTCCTGGCCAGCGGCGAAGCGTCGGGATTTATTACGGGTGAATATCTTGCGGTCAATGGCGGACTGCATATGAGAGCGTAAGTTAATAGAAACCACGAATTAAATAGATAAAATGTTTAACTATGAATTAACCACGAATGAACACGAATAGACACAAATAATTTTTATTTGGCCTTAAATGTGTGATGAAGAGAATATAATTTATAAAGAGTTGTCTTATAAGATAACGGGATTGGCCCTTGAAGTGCATAATGAGCTTGGGTGCGGTTTTCTTGAAAAAGTTTATGAAAATGCAATGATGATGCTTTTTGAAAGAGAAAAAATATCTGCGAGACAGCAGGCTCCTGCAGATGTTTATTTTCATGAGAAAGTAATAGGACAGTATTTTGCGGATATTCTGGTTGATAATAAAATAATATTAGAATTGAAAACAGTGGATGCAATTACTAATGTGCATACAGCACAGGTCTTAAATTATCTGCGAGCAACTGGAATAAAATTAGGATTGATTTTAAATTTCGGCAATCCAAAATTTACTTATAAAAGATTGATAATGAATTAACCATGATTTAAACGAAAATAAAATATGAAAAAAGCGAATAAGATAGTGATGTTTATCGGCGGTATGGTTTTGATAATCGCGACCATACTGAAAATCCATCAATTACTGACCGAGCCGATAATGAGCAAGGGGTTCTGGGAATCGTGGGAGTTCTTTGTGATTCAAATCCCGCTTGAACTTGGGCTTGGGATATGGCTTGTCAGCGGGCTGTTCAGGAAGGCGGCGTGGCTGCTGGGGCTTATTGCTTTTGCGGGGTTTATCGGGGTTACATTACAGAAAGGGATTGTCGGCGCAGAATCGTGCGGGTGCTTCGGGACTGTTACGGTTAATCCTTGGATAACGCTTTTCGCAGTTGATGTGCCTTTGTTTTTGGCGTTTGCGATATTTCGGCCGAAAGGTGAAAAGCTGCTTCCCCCACCGTGGCCAAATGCAAGGCACTTTTTGGCTGTCGCGATACCCACTTTTATTTTGCTGCCGACGATTGAGTATGTTCTGATCACCAATAAGCCGCCAATGGTGAGCGAAAAATATGAAGTGCTTGCTGTCGAGCAGTGGGCTGGGCAGCAATGGCCTTTGCTGGATTATGTTGATATAAATGAGCAACTGCAAAGCGGCGAATGGGTTTTGCTGATGTATCATAATGATTGTCCGACGTGTCGAGAGGCGCTGCCGGGATATGAAAAGATGTATGACGATCTGAAGGGGAATAATGTCGAGATGGCGTTTATTGAGATGCCGCCTTATGAGGAAGGTGAAAAGCAATTGGTTCCTGCGGAAAGCAAAGTAAATCGCGGACAATTGATCGGTGCGAAGAAGTGGCTTGTCGAGACTCCGGTTGTTGTTATTTTGCGAGATGGAGTTGTGCTTAAGGCATGGGTGGGATATGCGCCGAACTTTGACGAGATAATTGAAGCGGCGTTTAACAACTAAAAGTGAATAGTGAAAAACTAATAGTAAAGAAACAGTGCGCGTGGAATTTTAGCTTCACTGTATGTACTATTATGCCAAATTATAAACTCAGGCTAAAAATTTTTCGGCTTCGAGCATAAGTTTTCCGATTTTGTTGCCGTTGGGACAAACATTTTCGGCGGCGGTATAATCAAGCGAACCGATTTTTACATTTGTCTTTGAGCGAACTTCGGCGAAAAGCTGTTTTGCCAATTTCACATCGCCATACTTATTATTGTACATCAATGAACGCATAACGTCACTGATATAAGGCATCTGGGGAATCGCTGCATTGCATAAACCGCAAGCGGTGCAATAGCCTGTACAGGTTTGTTTGGCGTATGTGCTCATATATTCCAAATCATTTTGTGTAAGCTCGGTTTTGTCGAGGACTGCGGCGACATTAGAGGTTAACATCGCGATGTTCTTCATGCCGAGGCAGGCTGAAGCGACTCTATCGTCCTGGAGGACGGTTTTAATTTTTGCCTGGCCTTCGGTGAAGCCTTTGTCGAGGAAATGCCTGTCGAGCGGTTTTTCATCTTCTTTGTCGGAGCGGCCGGCCTGGACTTTCATCGCGATAATTGCGATTCCGGCGGCTCTGCACGCATCGACAGCGGCCATAAATTCGGCATCCTGCATCAATCTGAAATTATAGCTTGTCATAATCGCATCGATCCAGTCGCACTTTGCGGCGGCATTGAGACAGGCGGTCATATTTTTATGTGTGCTGAAACCGAAATATTTAATCTGGCCTTTGGCTTTTGCGTCGGCGGCCCATTGTTTCAGTTCATCATTGAGGTCAGCGGGATTGTCCAATCCGTGAACGCCGTAATACAAATCGATGTAGTTTGTGTTCATTCTTTTGAAAGAAGTTTGCAGGCGGTCGGTGCGTGATGCGGAATCGCGGGCGCCGGAGGCTTTGCTGACGAGGAAAACGTCTTTTCGTTTTTCAGGATTTTTTGCGAAAAATATGCCAAGACCTTCTTCACTTTTTCCGTTGGCGTAGCCGTGCGATGTATCCCACAGGCTAACGCCCCATTGAAGGGCTTTGTGAAGGACGATTTGGGTTTCGGATGTATCGTACATCATGCCGATGCCTAAAACTGGAACGTTAATGTCGGCTCGGCCCAATTTTCTTGTGGGAACCTGCGGATACGAAGTTTCGGCGGGTTTGTTAGAATCTGAAGGCGTGTTGGCATCCATCGCAGAAGCGAGAGAATAGCCTGAAGCAACTGCGGCGGCAATGCCTGCACCTGCGACGTTTTTGAAAAAGTCACGTCTGTTCATTGGTTTATTCGACATTTTGAATACCCTTCAATTAAAAAAAACTGAGATTGCTTCGTTCGCCCCATTACATTGGGACTCCTCGCAATGTCAGATAACTAACTATATCATTTTTCACGGGATTGTCCATAGGCTGATACGATTACGGCGCCTTGACCGGAGAGCGGGCATTCGTGCTGGCAAATGCCGCAGCCGATGCAAAGAGTGGAATTAACGTAAGGCTGCTGGAGTTTTATCTGAATCTGGATATCGGCGCCTTGGGCAGAAAGCGAAGATAAGGAATTTTCGGGCGCGATTTTAATAGTTTCGGCTGTATTGGAAATAATCTTTTCACGGATGGTTTTGCCATCGGCGCTGAACCGGCAGTAATGATCGCCTGAAGCGAATTTGCCGGGAGTCAAAGCAGAGCCGGTGAGAGAAATTTCGTTATTTATTATATTATTGATTTTAAGGGAATCGAAATATGCCGGCGAGAAAATTGTGCGGGTGTAAATCGCTTTGGGGCTGACGGGGCAGTTTTCCTGGCAGACTATGCATGGGGTGTTGAATGCCCAAGGCAGGCATCTTGTGCGGTCGAATGCGGCGGTGCCGATTTTGATAGGGCCGTTGTTTGAGAATTTTCCTTTGCCGATTTTTTCGGCGAGCGTTAATGGTCTTATTGCGGCGGTCGGACATACGAAACCGCAGGCGACGCAATCGAGCTGGCAGCCGCTGGTTCCGATGCGATTGTTCAATGTCGGAGTCCAGAGGTTTGTAAGGCCTGCTTCGAGTCCGGCGGGCTGAATTACGTTTGTGGGGCAAAGACGCATACACTGGCCGCATTTGATGCAGCGTTTGATGAATTCTTTTTCGGGTAAAGCGCCGGGCGGACGGATAAGGCCGGTGGAATCTGCGCCGGCATTGAGTAATTTAAACGCGGGCATAGAGAGCAAGCCAGTGAAGCCTGCGGCGATAAAACCGCGGCGAGATATGTCAGGGGTGGTTTGAATCGCGGGACTGGAGGCGGTGGTGTAATCGACCGCGCTGAATTTGCAGTCGTCGAGGCAGTTCATACACATTAAACATTCGCTTTGTTTGAGAGTTTCGGAGGGCTGGCAATTGCCCTGGCAGTTTTTGTTGCAGAGTTTGCAATCGGTGCAATTGGAATTACGTTTTATTCGCCAAATCGCGAACCTGTTTAAGAATCCGAAAAGCGCACCGAGCGGACAAATAAATAAACAGAAAAATCGTGGGATGAAGAAATTTAAAATAACGAAAGTCATAAAGACCGCGAGTATTGGTATCGCTGTTCTGTAAAACCTGTCTGCGGATGAAAGAATGTTTACGGAATTATCGATAATCGGTAAAAGGAGCAGATTTACAGTACGCGTGAATAATGGAATTGGGTCGAGCAGGCCGGTCTGGAGATTTTGCAGGCTTGGCAGGGCGGCCATAACAAGGAAAACGATAAGGACATAATATTTGATATTCTGGGCTTTGCGATATTTGCGGACGGCGAGAAGCTCGACGTTTTTCTTGTTTCGGTGTGATAAATATGATACGAATTGATGAAGAGTGCCGAACGGGCAGAGCCAGCCGCAGAAAAACCTGCCGATAATGATTGTAAGTACAATAGTCAAAACGGCCCAGAGAAGCGGCGCATAAAGTTTGTGTGTCGAAAGGACTGTGCCGATTGCGACAAGCGGGTCGAGATGCAAGAAAAGATTTACAGGCCAGCCTCGAAGCTGCCAGAAACTGACACCGACTGCTGTTACGATGCAGAACCAGATGAACAGTGCAAAAAAGGAAGCCTGACTTATTTTTCTTGCGGTTGTGATTCTCATTGACAATATTTCTTTCCTATTTTTTCTGAATTATCCAAATTAAATAGCTCCTGACCCCATTATTCATTATTCTTTGATTATGATTGGGTTTGTCCAAGCGTGTCTGCCATTGGCATCGATGATTTCGGCACGAACCCATTTAATTTTATCGGGGAGTTTGTATTTTGCGGAAGTTATGAGATTATTTTTATCAGCGGTTACGTTATGGCTGATATTATTTTGGCCCATAAAACAGATTTCAACTGCGGGGGAACATTTTACAACTACAGAATCGCCATCGATACGGAAATTTTCGAAAACCGGGCCGCAGGAAGCATAGAAACTACCTGCTCGCAGGGAATCCATAATTGCAGTCGGCGTCAGTTCCTTTGCTTTTATCATAATCCAGCTAAGGCCGACAAATTTGCTTCTATGCACATCATCGGCAGCGACGGCCGGAATGATTTTGCCAGTATTGAGCAACTGGTCCCACTGGACAGAACTATAACCCTTGCCAATATAATAGATGCCATCGTATGAATTATGCACTTCCATCGCGATGTAGCCATCGACAGCGAGCATATCGTTAATATTATGGCCTGACCAATATGGATGAGCGAAAATTACTTCTCCGCCGGAGGCTTTGACCTGGCGGATACGCTCCATCGCATTTACATTCTTTGCGAAAGAAAGACTTTCGGGGATATTAATGCAAACGAAATGGTAATTAATTTGGGAATTGCTTTTCGGATGCGTTTCCATACCGTTGAGCAGGAGGAAATTTGCATCGGAATAACCATCGACTTTGTTGGTTTTTTCGTGGTCAGTGACTACAAGCACCTGATAGCCTTTATCGCGATACTGTTTGACCCTTACCGGCAGATTCACATCGCCGTCGGAACGCGTGGTATGCGTGTGCAGATTTGTTTTGTACCAGTTGCCGTCGGTTGTGAATGGATTAATCAATTCTGCGGCAAAAGAAGATGAAATGGATATTAAGAAAATAATCAATGAGGTTTTTAAAAGACGAGAGCCTGAGATTGCTTCGCTGCGCTCGCAATGACATTTTTTTGCGTTAAAGCTGTAAAATGTAACTAATAAATTCCTTTTCATAATTTTATCCTTCCATATTAGCGAAAACAGGTTTTAAAGACTGATAATCAGTCGTTCCAATTTTGAGTTCGTGTGCTTTTAAAAGATAGGGCAAGTCGTTCGGCTTCAAATCGAGTAAGCCTGCGCCGAAGGTATCAGCGGCGACCTGGTCACAGCTCGCAATCATCATATTTGTTCTTTTGAGGTCTGAAGTTGAGCCGCCGGTTGGGCCGTTTGAGACCATTATTTCAGTCGCATCGAGAATTACAAACGTCGGTTTAACGAGCATTGCCAGTTCTGTAATGATGGTATTGATGTTAGTGTGGAAATAATTCCTGCCATCGCCGAGAAGGCCGTACCAATTTTTCATCGTCATGGTTGCGCCGCTTCTGGCGTGGTCTTTTATGACAGCTATGCCGATGACTTTGTCGACTTTTGAAATAGGGTCATAAAGGAAAGGCGTCTTCTGGATGAGTTTGCCGTCTTTGAGCGACATTGGGCTAAACAATTTCGACTTGGGCATAATTATTTCAGCACCGTTTTTTTCGGCGGCAGCGGCGATTTGACTAATCTCGAAACAGCTTTTGGCATCATAAATTGGATTGTCGGTGATATAAACTTTTCTTGCTTTGCCGTGCTCATAACAAAGGCGGACTACTTCAGCGATAATATCGGGATGGCTGGTTGCGCAAATGCGCGGCGGACGCGAAAAGCCGACGTTGGGCTTTATGAGAACCGATTCGCCGGGTTTGACGAAACGGTCGATGCCGCCGAGAAGTTCAATCGCTTTGTTGACGGTCATTGTGCGATTAGAGCCGCTGACGACTGTCATTGTTTGTCCCGCAAGAGGGGCAACAGAAAAATCTTTCAGGCCGGTGATTACGTTTTCGGCTGAAAACATTTTTGTTACATCGGATTCGTAAAGTAAACCCGCAGCGCCTGCGACAGCGGCGATTGATAAACCGGCCTTTGCGGAGCGTGCGAAAAATTCACGTCGGGAAATTTTGTTTTCGTTATTTTGGTTCATTTTCATATCACAACAATTGAGATTGCTTTGTCGCCCCGATTCGCTTGCGCTCAGCGGGACTCCGCGCAATGACAGTTAATGTTTTTTAAGATTTTCGATAAGGTTAAGGGTAATTTGTTTTAAATCATTAATCGGGGCGGAGCCGCGGACACCTGCGAAGTAATCGCCCGATTTGAAAATAATATCTGTTGTGCCGAAGAGTTCAACCGCTTTGCACTCTGCCTGTTTTATATCAAGCTGTAATTCGGTTCCACCATTATCTACGAGGAAACGGTGATAATTTTTATAAGCTTCGCCCTTTGGGTCTTTTGTTAAGTAAGCTGTTACATTATTTCCGTTAATAGTATATTCAGCGGCGAAGATATTTTTCAAATCGCTGCCGAAGGCGTCGGCACTGATGAACTTGAATGTCTCAATATTGAGATTTTCTTTGGGGAAAAGATTTAAGAATGGAATTTCTGTTTTGCCTGTTGAAATAGTGGAAATGAGATTTTTAACGGCTGTCATAGTCGAGTTAAAAAGGTCAGTGTCGTCTGCGGAAAGAGCAACTTCGATATAATATTGACTCGCTGCGGCATAAAAAGCGTCCGATGTGGAATAGCCGAATTGTACGGAATCGAGAGGAGTGCTTTCTGAGCGTTTTTGCACACTGTAAATCGCGAAGGCGTTTTCGTTATTTGCCATATCGTAGATATATACCTCGGCCCATTTATCAGAAGCGGACTTATCGGCAAATCTGCGGGATTGAAGAGAAACAAAGCCGTTATCGAGGTATAAATCGGCTTTGCCGTTGATTTTTTCGTACAGATTTGCGGGCATATAGTGTTCGATATCGCCTGCGGGCAGAAATTTATCGCCGAACAGAGAATCTTTTAAAACTGTATCATCAGAGGCGGATCCGTAATGCTGCTGTTTGATTCCAACCGCAACTGCGATGAAAAACAGCAATATTATGATAGAATAGCTGATTAATGATTGTTTTCGACTTACCGCCATATATTTATTAACTGCTTGCAACATTAATGGTTAATAATTATACTAATATACGTATAAGCAGTCAATTTGATTACATTAAATGGAGCAAAATATGATAGAAGCTGTAAAAAGCGTTTTAGGATGGGGATCTGTCGGATGGGTTGAGATCCTGGTGGTATTGATTATCGCGCTGCTGATATTCGGCAGAAGACTGCCTGAAATCGCGCGTTCCCTGGGAAAAAGTCTGACAGAATTCAAAAAGGGACTGAATGATACAAAAGACGAGATTGAAAAGAATACTACCAGCAAAGACGAAGAAAATAAGCTTTAACGGCAAAAGAGGATTCCTATTTCATATAGTATATACATCGGCACCGCAAGTGCGACCTGACTAATCATATCGGCAGAAGGTGTAATAACAGCGGCGACAATGAAAATACCGATCAAAACGTATTTTCTTGTATTCTTCAGATTCTTGACAGAAACGATGCCAATCTTGTTCGCGGCGACAATGGCAATCGGCATCTGAAAGCACAAGCCGAAAACCAGCATCATCAAAAGCATAAAACTAATATAACTTGAAATAGTTACCTGCGTTTCGACGGATTTTATGCCGGGGTCGAAAGCGATGAAAAACCGTATCATCAGGGGAGAGATTATAAGAAGGAAAAATAATGCACCGGACGAGAATAAAAGTGCGCATATAGGAGAGACGATGTGTATGAACTTTTTTTCGTTTGCGTAAAGGCCGGCGGAGACAAATTTCCACAACTGATAAAAGACCCATGGCGAGGAAAATATAAGGCCGAAAAGCAGGGCGGTCTTCATATATACCATAAATTTTTCGGATAATGTGATTGCCTGTAGGGTCGCGGGCAGACCGGTTTGCACCTGAACGTCGAAGTAGGGCTTTGTTAAAAGCATCAGGAAGAATTTTGAAAAGAACAGGCAAACGGTCAGGCCTACCGCGAGACCAATTATTGCGAGTATCAGCCTTATCCGCAGTTCTTCAAGGTGGTCGCCAAGCGACATTTCAACAAAATTTTGTCTGTTATCTTCAGCCATTTATGCCCTTCTTTTACGGAAACATCATACCAATTATCCTAAATAATGCAAAGAGATTGAGGCAAGAGGTTTATAATTGATTTTAATCGTCCAAAAGCATAAAATTATTCGTATCCTTTGTTGAAAGGGCAATTTATGAATGAAAATTACATGATTGGGGCAAAAGTATATAAAAATGCTGAGTTTGGCAACTGGAGCATCGAGGATATGCTTGCCTATTTCAAACGGCACGGTGTGATGAGAGTATCGGACCTGCATATAAAGGTTGGTGTTCAGCCTGCGTACAGGTTCGACGGCAATTTAATGAAGCTTAAAGGCGAAATTGTAACGCGAAAAGTGGCTGAGGATTTGATTTTTCCGCTGCTTGGTGAAGCGAAAGTCGCGGAATTTAAAGCGAAAAATAACGTTGACTGTTCGTACAGCTACAGCGGCTTGCAGTTTAGAATAAACGTTTTTATGGATAATGAGGGGCCGGCGGCGGCAATCAGGGCGCTTGGCAGCGATGTTCCGCAGCTTGAGGAAATAGGTTTTCCAAACAGTGTTTATAAAGATATAACTCATTTGCAAAATGGGCTTGTTCTGCTTACAGGCATTACCGGCGCGGGCAAATCAACGACGATAGCCTCTTTTCTGGACAGGATAAGCGATATGCGCGCCTGCCGAGTTATCTCCGTTGAAGACCCTATTGAATACATCCTAAAGCAGAAAAATTCGGTAATTTCGCAGCGCGAAGTCGGCAGGGATGTGCCTTCGTTTGCGGAAGGTTTGAAATATATGCTGCGTGAAGACCCCGATGTGATTTTTGTCGGCGAAATGAGAGATGCCGAGACTGTCGCGATGACACTGATGGCGGCAGAGACAGGACACCTTGTTTTTTCGACTCTGCACACGCGGGATATCACGGGGACTATCACAAGAATCCTCGATTATTTCCCATCATCGAGACAGGATGAAGTAAGAAACCAGCTTTCATTAGGATTAGCTTATGTCGTATGTCAAAAACTTATTCCGAAGAAAGACGGCACAGGCAGACTTATCTGTATGGAAATAATGAACAATAATTATGCCTGCGCGAATCTTATCAGAATCGGCAAAATTGAGCAGCTTTATTCGCAGCTACAAACTAAAACGCGCGATAAGCCAGATGAAAAAATGCTGACATTCGAAATACATCTTGCCCGGCTAGTAAAGACCGGCAAAGTTGATTTGCTTGAAGCGAAAAAATGGGTGAATGATTATCAAAGCTTTATCGATGCGATGAACACGGTAACGGTGTAAGTGAATAACTAATAGCGAATAGTGAAGAGTACCGAAAGTGCCAGAATCAATATTAAAGAATAAAAGTTATGCTTTTGCCATTAGGATTGTGAAATTGTCGCAATATTTGCAATCCGAAAAAAGAGAATTCGTATTGAGCAAACAAATATTACGATGCGGTACTTCAATAGGGGCCTTGGTTAGAGAAGCTCAATTCGGTCAAAGTAAAGGTGACTTTACCAATAAAATGAGTGTCGCATTAAAAGAAGCTAATGAAACCGATTATTGGCTTTGTTTGTTGAAAGATACAAAATACATCAATACCAAGCTTTTTGGAAGTTTGGCGACAGATTGTAATGAATTAATTGCGTTGCTTGTATCCACCGTCAAAACAAGCAAAAAATGAAATCAACTATTCACTTTTCACTCTTAACTATTCACTTCATATGACCACGATAACTTTCAATTGTCCGAGTTGCGGATATTTGTGTGCGTTTAAGGATGTTTACGCGGGGAGACGTGCTAAATGCCTTCGATGTAATCAGGTATTTGTCATTCCTGATAGTGACGGTCAGAAGGCGAAGAAAGTAATACCGCCGAAAGAATATGATGAGCCGCTGCCGGGTTATTATGAAGCGGTTCTAAAAAACTCATGGCGTGCAATTTTCAACTTTCAAAGTCTGCCGGTGCTCATTTTTATCGTTTTTTTAACAGTCGTAAAGTTCTACACATTTCACATGAATTATGCGATCCCATTTTTCAGCATTGTAATTTATCTGCCAATCGGCTGGATAATCGCGTTTTTTGTTTATGGCGGACTTTTCTGGTGCTATGCGGAAATTGTCTGCGCGACTGCTTTCGATGTCGAGGCTTTGCCAGAAATCAGTTTCGGCGAAGGCATAATCGGGTATATCGCAACTGCTTTCAAAACTTTATATTCGTTTGCAATGGCTCTTTTTATTGTGCTGCTGCCGGCGATTGTTTTTATATATATTTTCAGAGTCGCGGGGATTCATAATAAATTTGCGATTATACCTTTCTATGTGCTTGCGGCGTTTCTGTTTCCGATGGCGCTGATGATAGTTACAATAAGCAGGGACTTGATGCTGCTTGCAAGGCCGGTATATTTTTTCACGCCGATAAAAAAAGCTTTTCGCCATTATCTTTTTCTTACCGCTCTTTTTCTATTTGCCTTATTTCTTCATGATATCAGCCCGATTTACAAGGATGTAATAAACAGGAATACAGGAGTGATTTATGCGAACATTTTGGCGGCTATAGCGATACAAATTCCAGCGATAGTGTCGATGCGGGCGGCAGGGTTGTTTTACAGACACTTCGCATGCTATTTTAAATGGTAATAACTTGAAAAATGGCGGCAATTGAATTATAAAAGGTTAATTATGGCACAAAAAGTTAAAATAACTACACTTGTCGAGAATACAGCCGAAGGCGACGGCCTTCTTTCAGAGCATGGAATAAGCTTTTGGATAGAATTTGGCGAACATAAAGTACTGTTCGATACCGGACAATCCGGGATTGTCGTACGCAATGCTGAAATACTCGGCATAAATTTAGCGGATACTGACGCGATTGTTATAAGCCACGGACATTCGGATCATACGGGCGGGTTGGAAGCGGTACTCAATTTTGCTCATAAAGCGAAAATATATATGCATCCCGGAGCTTTGGACAAAAGGTACAGCATTCACGGCGGTTCGAGCAGGTCGATTGGAATATCCAACGGCTCTAAAAAGATTATCGAATCGCACGCAGATACAAATAAAATCGTCTGGACAAAAGGACCTACCGAAGTTTTACCGGGTCTTTTCGTCAGCGGAGAGATACCGCGAACTAATAATTTTGAAGTCGATGAGCAGGAATTCTTTCTTGATGAAAATGCAAAAGAGCCTGACGTATTGACCGACGACCAATCGATTTACTTCAATACAGAACACGGGCTTGTTTCAATTTTCGGCTGTGCTCACGCGGGATTGATTAACACGCTCGATTACATTACGAAAATCAGCGGCGTTGACCATGTTCATACGATAATGGGCGGTTTTCATCTTATCGGCAGCAGCAAAGAAAGAGTTTCAAAAGTAATCGATAATATCGAACGCTTCGGCATTCAGCGAATCGGACCGGGACATTGCACAGGAGTGGAAGCGGAACTTGAATTCAGAAAACAATTTCCGAGACGATGCTTTATGTGCTCTGCTGGTACAAGCTGTCAGTTCGAGGTGATATGAAAGAAAAATCGCCATTGAAAGCAGGGCATATTTTCGGGCCGGTACCTTCCAGGAGGCTCGGACGTTCTTTGGGAATCGATTTAATACCGGCAAAGACCTGTACATACGATTGTCTGTATTGCCAGGTAGGTCTTACTACAGAAAAGACAATGCAGCGGAAAAGCTGGATTTCAGTCGATGAAATAATCGCTGAACTTAAAGATAAACTTTCCTTGAAGCCGGATTATATTACGCTTTCCGGTTCGGGTGAGCCGACGCTTTATAGTGAGTGCGGAAGATTAATCGCGGAGATAAAAAAAATTACATCTGTTTCCGTTGCGGTAATTACAAATGGTTCGCTGCTGTTTTTGCCGGAGGTTCGCAAGGAACTGCTCGGAGCAGATTTGGTAATGCCGTCGCTGGACGCGGGTGATGAAGAAACATTTCAAAAGATAAACAGGCCGGTTGCAGGGATTACGTTCGAGAAGATGGTGCAGGGGCTGATAGATTTTAGAACGGAATATAAAGGAAAATACTGGCTGGAAGTTTTTCTAATTGCCGGTTTGAATGACAGCGACGAACAGATTGAGAAAATTTCCAGGTGCATTGAAAGAATTCAGCCTGATAAGGTACAGCTTAATACGGTAAGCAGACCTCCGGCAGAAGATGTTAAACCGCTGACTCCACAAAGACTTGAGCAGATTGAAAAGAAACTCAATAAATATGCCGAAGTAATCGCCGATTTCAAAGGCACTGTAACTGAAGATTTCACGGCTAAAGACGATGATATTATTGAAATGCTCAAACGCAGACCCTGCAGCGCGGATGATATTGCGGCAGGACTTAAAATATCGAACCTTGAAGTTCTTAAACATATCGAGGATCTTGTTAAATCCGGGAAAATCATACCCACGACACAAAATAATAAAATATATTATAAGGCTATTTAAATCATGGATGGACATCAAATTAAAGTAACGTTTCAGCCGCAGGGCAGAACAGTTTACGTTTTGCCGGGCACGAAGATTATCGAAGCGGCGGCGCTTGCAGGTGTGATTATCGATACACCTTGCGGCGGGTTGGGAACCTGCGGAAAATGCAAAGTAACGATTATTCAGCCTGAAGAGAAGAAAGGCGAGTGCCTTGCTTGCCAGCAGGCGATTTCTGAAGATACCATCGTTGAAGTGCCTAAAAATTCACTGCTTGCGGGGCTTGGTAAAGTTGTGGTCGATTCCGATATTATTCACAATATCGTGCCTGATGAAAAATACGTTGAAAGCGATTTGTGTTTCGGCGTTGCGGTCGATGTCGGCACTACGACGATCGCGGCATCGCTGGTTAATCTTAAAAATGGAAATGAAATTGCAGTTCTGGGCGGCCATAATCCGCAAATTTCTTACGGCGACGATGTAATCAGCAGAATAAAGCTTGCATCCGACAGTCCCAAAGGACTCGACCATCTGCAAAAAGCGATTATCAAGAAAGTCAAAGAGATGATTGATAATCTTTGCAGGCTGGCGGTCATCGAAAGAAAATCGATTTATGAAATTTCCATCGCAGGCAATACTGCTATGGAGCATTTGCTGTGCGGGATTGACCCATCGCCGCTTGGACAGCTGCCTTTCGAACCGGTGTGGCATGGCGCAGTAAAAATAAAGGCATCGGAACTTAATATCGAAATAAATCCGAATGGCATAATTTATGTTTTTCCTGTTATCGGCGGATTTGTCGGCGGCGATATCTCGGCTGGAATGCTGGCTGTCGATTTACTGAATCAGCCGCAACCTGTGCTAATGATTGATATCGGCACCAATGGTGAAATTGTTGTAGTGAAGGATGGCAAAATTTTTGCAGCTTCGACAGCGGCAGGGCCGGCATTCGAAGGCGCAGGAATATCATGCGGAATGCGCGCGATGGCCGGTGCTGTTGAAAAGATAAAGTTCGAGGATGACTGTATATATTCGGTGCTTGGAAATGCCAAACCTTCCGGTATATGCGGAAGCGCGCTTATTGATATCGCTTCAGAATTGCTTAGTGCCGGGATTGTTGACATTACCGGAAGAATAGTAAAACCGGAAAATCTTCCGCCGAAAATTGCTGCGCGAATTATAACTGATGTAAATGACCAGCCCGCGTTTTATATAGATAAAAAAGTTGTAATAACGCAAAGAGATGTTCGTCAGATTCAGCTTGCGGTCGGCGCTATACGGGCGGGAATAACTATAATGCTTAAAAAAGCGGGTGTTCAATCGTCTGATTTGCAGCGTGTGCTCGTTGCAGGCGGATTCGGCAGTTTCATTCGTCGAAATCATGCTCAGCGTATCGGTCTGCTGCCTGCGGATATACATCACGAAAAAATATCATTCATCGGTAATACGTCTCTGGCAGGAGCTAAGATGACGCTGCTTTCAACAGCAGCAATGAAAAAGGCAGAAACTCTTGCTGCGCAGAGCGAACATATAGAATTATCAGCGGATTTTGATTTCCAAAATGAATTCGCTAACGCGATGATTTTTCCCGGCTAATCTTTTGCGATATAAAGTTTTCTTCTTTTGATATAATCCAAAACATCAGGATGCAGAAATTGGCTGACATCCTGTTCATTGAATAATCTTTGACGTATTTCTGTGCTGTTGATTTCAATTAACGGAGTCTCAATCATATTTTGCCGAAGCTTTTCAGTTTTTTCAGGGCTAAGTTTGCGTCTTAAGCTATTAAAATCCGGTTTTTCGTATCCGCCGCGATTCATAACGCAGATATTGCATTCATCCAGCAGGTCATTGATTTTATGCCAAAGAGGCAGGTCTTTGAGCATATCTGCGCCGATGAGCCAATAAAAATCGCAATCATCTCCGAATTTTTCACGCAATTGATGAATAGTGTCAATTGTGTAGCTCGGTTCTGCGCGATTCAGTTCAATGTTGCTGATTTGAAATGCTTTATTGCTGTTTACAGCGAGCTGAAGCATCGCGATTCTGTCTATATCAGCGGCTACAGGCTGTTTGTTTTTATGAGGAGAACGCCTTGCGGGTATTAATATGATTTTACCAGCGCCTATTTTTTCTAATGCAGATTGCGCTACTTCAATATGACCTTTGTGTATCGGGTCAAATGTTCCGCCGAATAATATAATTTTTTCGTTCATAAAATTTAAACATCAAAAAAACAATAAGATTTAACAAACAAACTGTTGCGAATTATAAAATAATTGCAAAATTTATTTTAATAAAGGAATTTTACACGATTTTTTTTAAAAAATTTACTAAAAAATTTTATATTGGTTTTAATTGCAATGAATTGTAATCACACGATTTATATTTTGCCAGGCATTAATGAAATGCGATTGCGATGTATGCAAAAAACCTTAATTTTGTGCGAAAATTAACGATTTTTTTATTTTGCAAGCGAATAAAATAAATTTTTAAATACGAAAACATTATTCACTGTTAAGAAATTTTCAAAGTTAACCAACTCAAGATAGATACAGATGTGTGTGAATATCCGGAATTTGTAAAGAAATTTCTGTAGATTTGTCGATAAACTTGTTAAATAGATATACTTATGACGAATTTGATTGACACAAACTGATAATTATGTAAAAGTACAAGTCGTTCAAACCTATTTCCGAAAGGAGGTGAACGCAAATGGCTAAGAAGAAAAAAGCAGCAAAAAAGAAAGTAGCAAAAAAGAAAAAGAAATAGTTCTGTGAGTGAGTCGTCAAACTTTCTCGTGTCACGACAAAGTCAAACGACGACATACAGAACTGTGAGCTGTAATTCAAATTTGAGTTTAGCTTACAATGTAACGGAAGGTTCTATCGCCACGGCAGAATCTTCCGTTTTTTTTATGCCTTTATATGTCCATATCTTATTGACCTGATTTTAGTAACTGATATAATTACTGCGGTTTATAACTTTTTATAGAAGGATAGGTTATGAAAAATATCACCACAATCTTAATCGTTTTAACGGCTCTATTAGCTTCAGGCTGTCAGCAATCGCAGCAAACATCGACAAACATCGCGAGAAAAGAAAAATTAATAGCTGCTGCGATGATGAATTTAAAAGCGGAACTTGCTCAAAATAAGAAAGAGATTGAAAAACAGGGCACGCTTCTTGAACAATGCAAACAGAATAATGAAAAATTAACTTCTAAAACTGCCGCCCAGACTAATGAGATAAATAATTTGAAAACAGCTCTTTCGCAAACAAGAGCAAGTTTGGATGAAAATCGAAAACAACTTGAAAACTGCGAGAACATGCTGGATGCAAAAGATTCTCCCGCTTTGTGCAAAGACAGGATAGAAAGACAACAGAAATTGCTTGAGGAATGTCAAAAAGAAAAAGCAGATATCGAGAAAGCGGCCGGAGACAGCGCATCATTTCTTATGGAACAGCTTCCGACAGAGCTTTTAAAGGAAACAGAACGACTCAATGCAGAAAACGAGCAGCTTAAAGCAAAAATCGAAGAACTTGAAAAGAGTAAATAAGAATAAATAAAACAAGTAAACCCCGTCATCAGCTTTGCCTTACGGCAAACCTAAGATGACGGGGCTAAACATACGCAATAAACCTCTTGAATAAAATCAAGAGGTTTTCTTTTTATTTTTTCATTGAGGCTGCGACAAGGCCAGTGAACATCGGCTGAGGACGCAAGGGGCGGGATGTCAGACACGGATGGGCCTGTGTGGCAATGAAATATGGATGGTCTTTCAATTCCAATATCTGCATAATAGGCTGATTCGGAGCCTTGCCTGAGAATATAAGGCCGCCTTTTTCTATCTGCTCTATAAAACGAGGGTCAACTTCATAACGATGTCTGAATCGCATTCTAATTGAATCAGTGTTTCCAAAGAGTTTATAAGCAAGACTGCCGGGTTTAATGTCTATATCGTGACCGCCCAGCCGCATATTTCCGCCGAGCTTTTCGATTTTTTTCTGTTCGGGCAAAATATCAATAACAGCTTCACTGCAATTTGGTTCAATTTCAGTGCTGTTAGCTTTTTTCAAACCGCAAACGTTACGAGCAAATTCAATTACTGCCATCTGGAAACCGAAACACAAGCCAAGAAATGGAATATTGTTCATTCTTGCGTATTTGATACAAGATATTTTACCTTCGGTGCCGCGAATACCAAATCCGCCCGGCACGATTATGCCGTCAACGTTTTTCAAATGCTCGGCAACGTTTTTGTCTGTAATTTCGCTCGTATCGATCCATTCGATTTTTATATGGCTGCCAAGTGCAATACCGGAATGTTCGAGAGCGTTTATAATTGAAGCATAACTGTCGCGAACAGAAGTGTATTTGCCAGTGATACCAATGGTTGTTTCGTGTTTTTCTTTGCCTATTTTATCAGTGAAGTCGCACCATTTTGCCCATTCCTGACGTTCTTTGCGTAAATCGATCCTGTCTTCGATATGCAGCAGTCTTAAAACTTCAAAATCCATACTGCATTCACGCAGCATAGCGGGTATTTGGTAAATGCTTGCCGAATCGGCAAGGCTGACGACTCTGCCAATTGGCACGTTGCTGTAAACGCTGATTTTTTGACGTGCTTTTTCATTGACCTGACTTGCCGCACGGCAAGCGATAATGTCCGGCTGAATGCCGCTTTGCATAAGCTGCTTGATACCGAGTTGAGCGGCTTTTGATTTTTGCTCGCCGAGAATTCGCGGTTCGAGAATATATGTCAGAGCAACAAAACAGCAGCTATTCGGGCCTTCTTCATAGGCAAGCTCGCGCATTGCCTCGATATAAAACGCATTTTCCAAGTCGCCTACAGTGCCGCCGATTTCAACGAACACAATATCAGCGCCTGTATTATGCGCCAAAGTTCGCAATCTATATTTGACTTCTCCTGTAACATGCGGAATCATCTGGACATCACGGCCGAGATAATCACCATGACGTTCTTTATCGAGAATTGAACGGTAAATCTGGCCGCTTGTTGAAAAGTTGTTTTTACTGAGATTCTGGTCGAGCATACGCTCATAAGTGCCTAAATCCATATCGCATTCCATGCCGTCATCGAGAACGAACACTTCACCATGACGGAAAGGATTTAATGTGCCTGAATCTATATTTAGATAACCTTCGAGCTTAATTGGTGCGACTTTCAGACCTTTGTCCTGCATTAATTTCGCAAGACATGAGGAGAAAATCCCTTTTCCAAGGCCGCTCATGACGGTTCCCATCACAACGACATATTTGGTCTTTCCTTTGACGTAGCCTTTCGGTATCGGTGAAAAATATTCGCTTTCGGCTGAAGTTTCGCTAAGGCCTGCTAATAATTCGTTTTTATCTATCATTATTATACCTTCTGATTTTTAATCCTTTTCACAAAATCATCATATTGCTGCGGAGTATCAATGCCCGGCGCAATGTGTTCTACAATGCCGGTGAGAATCGGAATCCCGTTTTCAATTACGCGAAGCTGTTCCAGTTGTTCGATTTGTTCGAGTTTGCCCGGCGGCAGCTTTGTTATCTGTAAAAGAAAGTCTTTTGTATACGCATAAATACCTAAATGCCTGTAATAGTCATTTAAGTCGCCAACGGGCGGGTTTTTTCTGCAATACGGGATAACAGAACGTGAGAAATAAATCGCGTATTTATCTTTATCGAGCACAACTTTTACTATATTTGGATTTTCAACCTGCTCTTTATTGTCGAATTTTGCGATAAGCGTTGCCATTTTGGCTCTTGGATTATCAATCATCAATTTAGCCAGAAGTTCGACATTTGCCGGCTCGATTTCCGGTTCATCGCCCTGAACATTAATCACTATATCCGCGTTAATTTTTGCGACAGCCTCGGCGATACGGTCAGTTCCGCTTTGATGAGAAGCAGAGGTCATTACGCATTCGGCTCCGAAAGAATCGCAGGCATCCCGAACTATTTCGCTGTCTGTCGCGATAATAATACGTTCAAGCATTGACACCTTACGGACTTGCTCCCAGGTATGCTGGATAAGGTATTTGCCGGTTTGTTTAGCGAGAACTTTCCCTGGAAATCTGGTAGATTCATAGCGGGCAGGTATAACAGCTAAGATTTTCACATTTTTTCCGCAGCGATAAGTAATTTTATAATAAATTTCATTAACACTGCCCGATTATATTATTCAAACAGCGTCCAATTGTCAATACCGGATATAAATAATTTAAGATAAATCCTTATTTGACGTCATGTTCTTAAAGTATATACTGATAGAAATGGAACGAATAATAAATGCGGCGAACAGGCTGCCGATAACCATCGGTGATAAAATAACTGTTTCCAGCGGCGGCATAGTTTCGGCGCTCGAAGGCGTCAGACAAGATTATGAAATGATTTGGCTCGGCTGGCCGGGCGATGTCATAGAGGGAAGAAAAAATCAGCAGCATATCAAGAATCTGCTCTTTGAAAAGCACGGCTGCCAACCGGTATTTCTCAGCAATCAGGAAATCGAAGGTTATTATCACGGTTTTTCAAATTCCACTCTTTGGCCTATTATGCATTATCGTCCTTATTTTATTAATTATCAAAGCCAGTGGTGGGAGCAGTATAAGATTGTGAACCGGAAATTCGCACATGCGATTTTAAAAATCGCGAAAAAAGGCGATCTTGTATGGGTACACGATTATCAATTAATGCTGGTGCCTGAAATGCTGAAACAAAGCGGGATGAATCTGAAAATTGGATTTTTCCTGCACACGCCATTTCCGTCTTATGAAGTTTTCAGATGTCATCCTCAGCGAAAAGAATTGCTTACAGGAATGCTCGGAGCCGATTTAGTGGGTTTTCATACTTTCGGTTATGTGCGGCATTTCCGAAGTTCTGCGATACGTCTTCTCGGCGTCGAATGCGATACAATGGTGGTTAATAATGAGGGAAGAAAATGCAGGCTTGGTGTTTTTCCCATTGGCGCAGATGTTCAATCTTTCAGCACGGAGATGAAAACAGAGCGGTTTGAAAAGAAACTAAACGAATTTAGAAATATTTTTAAAGGCAAAAAGATAGTTTTGAGCGTCGAAAGGCTGGATTATTCAAAAGGTATTATGCAAAAGCTCAAGGCTATTGACGGATTCCTGGAAAAACGCAAGAATAAGAACAATATTGTTTTTATTTTCATTAATATTCCAAGCAGAGAGCAGGTTCCGGAATACCATCAGCTAAGGCAGGAAATTGAGAGCTTTGTCGGCAGACTGAACGGCAAACACGCAACAGTCAAAAATACGCCGATTCATTTCATTTATCAGTCGCTCGAATTCACAGAGTTATGCGCTCTCTATAATATAGCGGATATTGCGATGGTTACACCCTTGATAGACGGAATGAATCTTGTCGCCAAGGAATACGTAGCCTGCAAACCCGATTACGATGGCGTGCTTTTGCTTAGCGAATTTGCCGGCGCAGCAAATGAATTGTTTCAAGCCTTTATAGTGAATCCCTACGATGTGGAATCTATGGTTCAGGCTTTGGAGCTTGCGCTTGAGATACCTGCCGACGACGTTAAAAGGCGAATGAATGGATTGTATGAAAGAGTAGTGCAATTCGATGCGAAATATTGGGCGAAGTCATTCATAAACGAGCTTAATAAAATTGAAGTTATTTCTTCAATCGCACCGAAGAAAATTAATGTTTACAATGAGCTTTTCAGGAAAATAAAAAAGTCCCGCAAAGCCGCATTCTTTCTTGATTATGATGGAACACTTTGCGGCATACAGGATGACCCCGACAAAGCGGCGCCTGATAAAAATTTAAAATATCTGCTTGAGCAGCTTGAAAAAAAGAAGAGCATAGATACTTATCTAATCAGCGGCAGAACTGAAAAAGACCTTGAAAAATGGTTAGGTAAGTATCACATAACGCTTATTGCAGAGCATGGTTTCAGTTACCGCAGTCCCGAAACGCATAGATGGTCGAGAATCGTAAGGCACGCAGATCTTTCATGGAAAAATCCTGTGAAAGAAATATTGCAGCAGCATGTCGGCACGACGCAGGGCAGTTTTGTTGAGGAAAAAGTTTCGTCTTTGACGTGGCATTACAGAAAGGCAGATCCTGAATTCGGATTGATTAATGCGCAGCAGCTTATGTCACTTTTTATGGAAATGCTTTCGAATATGCCGGTCGAAGTTCATCACGGCAAAAAAATCGTCGAAGTAAAATCGATGCACGCCAACAAAGGTTCGGCTCTAATGAAATTCGCAGACGGAAAAAGCAAATATGATTTTGTGCTTTGCGCAGGCGACGACCAGACGGATGAAAATATGTTCAAGGTTAACGACGAAAGATTGTTTAAGATTAAGGTAGGGCAGGGACCGACAGAAGCTCAATATACGATTGACAGTCCCAAAGAATTCCTGAATATCCTCCTGAAGGTTATTGCAAGAATGAAGTAAATAAAAAAACCGGATGCCTTTTAAACATCCGGCTTTTGGAATCTTCAAAATACGGAGAGGTTAGTATCTGCTCGAGAACTTCGCAGACCTTGCGGCTTTGCGTCTTCTTCTGCGGTTCTTTTCAGAAGGTTTCTCATAATAACTGATTCTCTTAATGTCGCGAATAATGCCTTCTTTTTCGCACATTTTTTTAAACCGCTTTACCATCTGTTCGACTGACTCGCCTGCGCGAGATTTGACTTTAATCATATAATACTGAACCTTTTCTCGTAAAATACTGGATTTCTTATAAACGAATAGAATTAGAGATATTAGTAAGTTCTCTGTCTTTTTCAAGCTAAAAATTAAATAAAAATACCTTATTTTTCTGCTGGGCACCAAAATCGAGGTACTTTGCCGCTTTTAAGGTCCTTTTATTCATACTACCAATATCGTCAATTGAGCTGATTTTTGCCACATTTCTTTTATTTATTATCATTTCAACTGTATTCGGGCCTAAGCCAGGTACACGCAAGAGGTTATATTTGTTCGCCGTATTTATATTTACGGGGAAGAATTCTGGATGATTTTGTGCCCATATCTCTTTCGGGTCTTTTTCGATAGACAGACGACCTGAATTATCGTATATAAATTCGGTCTGCTTAAATCCATATTTCCTCAGCAGAAAATCTACCTGATAAAGACGATGTTCGCGAATAAATCCTTCCTGATTCTGATTAGCCGATTGCTGGTTTTCTGCGTGTATATGCTGGTAAGCTGAGAAATAAACCCTGTTTAAGCCCATCCTATTATATAGAGCCGAGGTGTAATCTACGATTTGCCTGTCGTTTTCCCCCGCCGCACCCACGATAAATTGGGTGGTTTGCTTAACTCTCCTGCGGTTTTGTTTTGCAAGACTGCTGATAAGTTTTATTGGTTCTACTATATCCTTCAAAAAATCTTTTTTGGTTGATAATTTTGATAAAAATTCTTTGCCCGGCGTTTCGATATTTAAAGAAACAGCGGTTGCCAATGATACTGCTTTTGCAATCGCAGCAGGGCTTGAACCGGGAAGTATTTTAAGATGAATATAACCTTTAAATTGATGTTTCTTTCGAAGTATCTCTGTGCAAGTGATAAGTTTGTCCATAGTCGCTTCGGCTGTTCCAATTATGCCGCTTGACAGGAACAAACCGAAAACTTCGCCCCTGTTGTAATAATCAAGAAATGAATTGACTATTTCTTCATTGGTAAGGGTGCATCGTCTGACATCGTTGTTTTTATTAAGAGGGCAGTATTTGCAGTCACTCGAGCAGGCGTTGGAAATCAATGTTTTAAAAAGTACGCTTCTGCCGCCATCCGGCAGGGTGATGGGGTATATCCATTTGCCTTGGCCGCCCCTTGTGCGATGTCCGAATTTATCTGTACCGCAGGCACAAGCGAGGTCATATTGCGAGTCTCTGCTCAAAAGCTGGAGTTTTTCGAAAGTGTCTGGTTTGGAATTGACTAACATAACAGGAATATAAACACGAAATTAGTTTTGACAAGCGATAAGATAATTTTTTTAACTTTTTTTCAACGCCCTATAAATGATCCAAATTAAGCTATTATTTGCAGCATTTATTTATATTTTGAAAATTTTTATAAACACATCGCAATTTTATGCCGATTTTATCTACTATGTTTGTTCAGTGTATTCTGGACCCCTGATATGAGATTGGCAAAACTAAGAATTTACTTTTATATTATTTTAATTTTTGCAATGTTTACCTGCACGCAAACCCGGGCAGATTCCCTTTCCGGACGCGAGTATCAACTTAAAGCTGCGTTCATTTATAATTTTATGATGTTCATTGATTGGCCGAAGGAAAAAATGCCTGCTGATGGTCAGCCCATAATAATAGGAGTAATGGGGGAAAACCCATTTGAAAATGCCTTTGAACCTATAAAAAGTAAGCAGGTCAAAGAAAAAAATATAGCGGTTAAATATTTCGCCGGTTTGGAAGATATTAAGAAATCATCTCCTGAAAAAATGAACAGTGAAATAGAGGAGATAAGGAAATGTCATTTGCTGTTTATATGCAGTTCTGAAAAACCGGTTTTACAAGAAATTATAAATCTGGTGAATGGTTATAATATTTTGACGGTCGGTGATATGGATGGGTTTCTCGAATCAGGCGGTGGCGTGATTAATTTTGTTGTTGAAGACGATAAAATTTGTTTTGAAATTAACGCTATTGCCGCTTTGCAGTCAAAACTCGAAATCCGTTCTCAGCTTTTACGCCTTGCAAAGAAAGTTATCGAAGAGAAACAATCACAAGGCTACAAAAAGGATGTCTATGAATATAACGCGAAACATGACAATTAAATACAAGCTCCTGATGATAGTTATGCTTGCTTGTCTTACAGGTTTAATCCTGTCGGGCAGCGCATTTATCGGATGGAACCAGAACATGCTTCGCAGTCGCATGGTTAATAATTTATCCACACGTGCTCAAATGGTTGCTGAAAATTGCAAAGCTTCTCTTGCCTTTCAGGACAACAAAGACGCCGAGAAAATACTTGAAGCTCTTCACGTTGATAATTCAATTGTTTTCGGCGGTATTTACGACGATAAAGATTCGCTCTTTGCCGCTTACTATCGAAATGACAACATAGCCAAAAAACTCCCTTCTAATTTTAAAGAGCAATTTTATTTTACAGATAATTTACTTACCGTTTCTTGCGCTGTTGTTCTGGATAATCAGAGAATTGGTACGATTTGCCTGCAATGTGATTTGAAATCTATAACCGAATCCTTATACCACAGCATTAAAATAATTTGTGTTGTTATAGCTCTCTCTTTAATAGCTGTATTTCTGATTTCGACAAGACTTCAGAATGTAGTTTCCAAGCCGCTCCTCGCGATTGCCATGCTGGCAAAGGTTGTCTCTGAGAAAAAAGATTATTCAACTCGTGCCGTCAAGCAGAGCAATGATGAGGTTGGTTCGCTCATTGAAGCTTTTAATGAAATGCTCGAGCAGATTCAACAGCGTGATTCTGAATTAATCGAGGCAAAAACCAGTTTGGAAATTAAAGTCCACGAACGTACGGCCGAAATCAGCAGCACAAATGAAAAATTGAAAAAGGAAATTACAGAACGTGAAAAGGCCGAAGAGGAAATTAGGAAATCTCAAGGTATTCTACAATCAATGATTGACGCAATGCCATTTGGCGTTATGGTCGTAGGCAAGGATAAGAAAATTCTAAGAGTGAATGATGCCGTAAAAAAAATGACTAATTTTACAGAAGAGGAACTTGTTGGAAATATGTGCCATTGCACACTATGCCCGGCAGATAAAGATAAATGTCCCATTATAGATATGGGGCTGTCAATAGACTGCTCTGAAAGAAGAGTTCTTAAAAAAGATAGAACAGCAATACCTATCATAAAAAATGTTATACCTATGAAGCTTGGCGATCAGGAAGTGCTTCTCGAAGCATTTATTGATATTACCGAACGCAAAAAAGCTGAAGAGGGTATGAAGCATTTAAATAATGAACTTGAAAGTTCAATGGCAAAGCTCGAAGAAGCCAATCAGGAACTGAAAAATTTCGTTTATATCGCTTCGCACGATTTACGTGAGCCTTTGAGAAAAATTACCGCCTTCGGAAGCATATTGGAAAAATCGCTTAATGATAAGCTCTCCGGCGATGATGCTGAGAATCTGCGGTTTATGATAGATGGCGCTATGAGAATGAATAAAATGATTGAAGGATTACTTGTATATTCGAGAGTAAGTTCCAAAACGCAGCCTCCGCAGATAGTTGACCTTAATGAAATCATTACACAATTACAGCAACTTGAGCTTTCCGTTGTACTGCAGGAAAAACAGGCAATTGTTGAAATCCCGCAGTCTTTGCCTTCAATTGAAGCTGACCCGGTTCAGATACGCCAGCTCTTGCAGAATCTTATCGCGAACGGTATTAAATATCAGCCAAAGGACAAAACGCCTAAAATAACTATAACCAGCAAACCTTCAGCCGATGGAATGATAAGAGTCGAAGTAACGGATAATGGCATCGGCATTAAGCCGGAATACATCAGTTCGATATTTGTAATGTTCAAGCGTCTGCACACAAGAAATGAATTTGAAGGCACAGGCATCGGCCTTTCAGTCTGCAAGAAGATAGTCGAACGTCACGGCGGTAAAATCGGAGTTGAATCACAACCCGATATCGGCTCGACCTTCTGGTTCACCGTACCTGCCGTTAAAAATACGGTCGCAGTGGCTCAGTAAATTTTATCGGGCTAAACCACAATTCTTACCAGCAGCAATTATATGTTTAATTATTGTCCAATAATATATGCATAAAGCAATGGAATATCACGATTTGGAACTGCGGCCATATTTCGCAAAATTCGGTAAATAGCATTGTAGTGCCTGGATTTTATTGTCGAAATACCAATACAGGTTTAATTATGTTAAAAGAAACTGAAAATAGATTATTTCTAAAGAGTTTCTTTCTCAATGCTCATTCAGCGCAGATTAAGAATTTGCAGGAGGAATGCTGTGTTTAGGTTTAGTAATAATGATTGCCGCAGAAGAATATTTACGGCCGCTGCTTTAACAGCCGTTTTTGTCTGCTGTCTTTTTTTAATGGTAAAATTTGAACCTATTATGGTTTCAGCTTCTGATAGTATTGAAAATGACATTTGGTCGCATCAGACTGTAAAATCGCTTCCAACCAGGCAATTTAAAATTCTTCATGTTATGAGTTATCATTCGCCGTGGGAATGGACTGATAATCAATTCAATGGTTTTCAATCTGCTTTGACAGGGTTAAATATTCAATATCATGTGATGCAGATGGACGCCAAAAGAAAGAGCGATGAACTCTGGAAAATGCAGATATCGAAAGAGATTTGTGATGCAATCAATGTTTCCAAACCTGACCTTGTTTTTGCGGGTGATGATGTCGCACAACAATATGTTACGAAAAATTATGTTAATTCCCCGATTCCGATAGTGTTCTGTGCCGTCAATGAATCGCCAGAAAAATATGGTTTTGCCGGGGCGAAGAACGTCACCGGTGTTTTGGAAAAAATCCATTATACCGCTACAATTCATCTGCTCAAAAAACTCGTTCCTGGTGTTAAAAAAGCTGCCATTCTTTGCGATACAGGCGCGATGTGGCCGCCGATGATTGAGGAAATGAAACAGCAGCACCAGAAAGAAATTGAGATTGTAAGTTTTGATATCATATCTACATTTGATGATTTTAAACAAAAAGTATTGGCTTACCAGGATAGTGTCGATGCTCTCGGATTTTTGGGAGTTTTTGAATTCGTCGATGAAAACGGAAAAAATGTGCCGATGGAAGATGTTTTGAAATGGCTGCAGAATAACAGCCGCCTACCCGATTTTTCTTTTTGGGAAGACAGGGTCTTAAAAGGAACGCTTTGTTCGGTTACTATTTCAGCGTATGAACAGGGAAATCAGGCCGGAGTATATGCAAGAGAAATACTTGTGAATGGTAAAAGTCCTTCTGAAATTCCTATGATGCATACGGAAAAGGGCATTCCGTTAATTAATTTGGCTGCGGCAAAAAGACTTAATATAAAACCTGAAGCCGAATTGCTTTTGATTTCCAAGGTCATTCAGGATATCGCAATAAAATAAGAATGATATGAAGCAAAATACAAAAAATAAAATAATTATCATATTTGCCGCTGCTTTGGTTTTTACCAATGTGCTGAACCTGCTTTTTATCAGCTCAATTCTGAAAAAGGATTACAATGCCGGCCTGCATTCGGAGCTTCTCCTGGTTGGAGATAATCTCAAAACCCAGTTACAGCGAATTACTTCATTGGGACTCGCAACTCAAGACATTGAAGGTTTCAGCCAGCAGTGTATGGAGCTTGTCAGAAAAAATGAACATCTGAAGGAGGCTATGATTGTTGACAGGCAGGGGACTATAGTTTTCCATAATATTTTTTCCAACAAAGGGAAAACTCTTGAATACAGCAGGATTCGAGAATCTATTCAAACCGGCATGAAGGATGTTTTTTCGGTTTCAGAAGATAACCAGCTATATTATTATGCTGTTCTTCCATACGGAGATAATCCCGGATACAGCAATGAATACGCTGTTGTGATTTGTTCATCTTCCGATGTTATCAACACAAGAATTCTGTCCGTAATAAAAAATTGTGCTTTAATAATCATCTTGATTTCCGTCATCAGCACGGCAATTTTATTTGCGGTTTTATCTTTTTTTGTTGTTGATAGTAAACAGTCAATTGATTGCCCGAAAAAAAACGATGAGAGCGGTAATGAAGATATTAGTCAATCGCCGACTGAAAAAGCACATTCTAATTTCGGAATTGAGTGGATATGGGAAGTCGATATGAATGGTTTATATACATACAGCAGTCCGGAAGTGCAAAATCTTCTCGGGTATAAACCACTTGAACTCGTGGGTAAAAAACATTTTTATGATTTGTTTTTGGCTCACGAAAGAGAAACAATGAAAGTTATTGCTTTTGAGCGTTTTGCAGAAAAGTTGCCTTTTGAAGATTTTCTAAATGCAAATATGCATAAAAACGGCCAAATAGTATGGCTGATGACGCGAGGCACTCCAATCATTGATGAAGAAGGATGCCTGATTGGATATAGAGGAACTGATGTTAATATCTCAGAGCGAAAAGAATATATACCCGCAGTAGTACAGGCAGATACTGACTGTACGGGTTTTAGTAACGGTGCCGATTTAAAAGAACGGTAACGGGCGGACTGAATTCACAGCTATAAAAATAAAGCTGAAATTCGAAAGGAGTTTTTATGGAGTATCATGGAAAAATAGTGAATGTTCTTATGGTTGAAAATGACCCTGGGGACCAGAAATTGATTAAGAATGGAATTATGAGCACTGATTACCACGTTAATTTAAATATAGTTTCGTCCGCTGAGGAGGGAATTGAATTCCTGCAAAAGGGATTGGAGGATGCTCGCAATTTCCCGAGGCCAGGTTTGGTTCTGCTTGACCTCAATATGCCGGGAATGGGAGGAAAAGGATTTCTTAAGGAAGTTAAGGCAAACGAAAACTTCTGTTCTATCCCGATTGTGGTTGTTACTTCTTCAGACTTGCAAAGCGACGTAGATGAATGTTATCAAATGCATGCTGCCGGTTATATTCAGAAAAATGCGTCGGCTGCTGAATTTGAGCAGATTCTAAGAAAGATTGCACGTTACTGGTTTCCGGTTTCTGCCGTACTGAACAATTAATCCAACAGGTTTGAACAATAATTATCAGGAGTCAAAATGGACATTTACAAAGCAGTAACAATTATGCTGGTCGAAGATGACCCGGGGGATCAGAAGCTAATCAAGACTTCCCTCAAATCACAGCACATTACTAATACGCCTCTTATTGTTAGCAGCGGAGAGGAGGCACTTGAATATCTCCAGAGAACAAAAATTAATAATGAAGCAGTTCCTGATTTGATTTTGCTCGACCTTAATATGCCGGGAATGGGCGGAAGAGAATTTCTAAGACAAATTAAGGCTGACCCTGATTTTGAAGTTATACCAGTTGTTGTTTTGACTACAAGCGATACCGACAGGGACATCCTTGAGAGTTTCAGGCTTCAGGCCGCCGGATATATTAAGAAACCGGTTAATTTGCCGGAATTCCAGGAGGTTATCCAAACTTTAAGCGATTATTGGTTTACAATCTGTAAGAGAGTCGTTCATGAATCATCCAGACAATACAGCCAAAGTTTTATTAGTTGACGACGATGAACTCGACCGCCGGCTTGTGAAGCTTGTTCTTATTCAGGCTCAGGGCCAGGTCAGGTTCAATGTTGAAACTGCCGCTACGTTTTCTGAGGCTATTCAGAAACTCCAGACAGGGTTTTTCGATATAGTCCTTCAGGACCTTAATCTGCCGGACTGCAGGGGGACTGAAATCGTAGAAAAAGTTTTTGCTATAGCTGCTAATATCCCTATTGTCGTTCTCACAGGTTTTGATGATGAGGAAGCCGGGTTGGAAGCGATTCGCGCAGGCGCAGAGGATTACCTTGTTAAAGGCAGCGGACTCGAATATACACTCATAAAGACAATCAGATATGCGATTGAAAGAAAAAAATCAAAAGCAAGCCTTATTGAAGCAAAACAGGAACTTGAAAAGACGAACGCGATCTTGATGCAAACTTCGGATACCGCAAACAAACTGGCTCACGAAGCCGAAAAAGCGAATGTGGCAAAAAGCCAGTTTCTCGCGAATATAAGTCACGAGATTAGAACTCCGATGAATGCGATTATCGGTTTTGGCGAAGTCCTTTCAGAAGAGCATCTCACACAGGAGCAGAGCGGCTATGTCAGGCTCATCCTCGACAGCGCCAAACGTCTGCTTTTATTGATTAATGATATTCTCGATTTTTCAAAAATTGAAGCAGGCAGAATAAAAGTTGAAAACGTCGAATGCGATATTCCTGAACTCATAGCGAATGTCGAATCTCTGATGAGACCGGATTCTAAACAAAAGAATCTCGAATTCAATGTGCTTTGTTCGGCTGAAGTGCCTCGGAAGGTTGTCATTGATGCAGTTAAACTCAGGCAATGCCTTATAAATCTTGTCAGCAATGCTGTTAAATTTACAGAAAAAGGCAAAATAGATTTTACTGTGCAGTCCATTATGAGGGATCAAAAACCTTATCTCGAATTTAAGGTTACCGATACAGGTATTGGAATACATCTCGACAAACAGGACTCAATTTTTGAGGTGTTCACGCAGGCCGATGGCAGTACAACCCGCAAGTACGGCGGAACAGGACTCGGCCTTGCAGTTACAAGACAGCTTGTAAGACTGCTTGGCGGAAACATCAGTCTCTTCAGCGAGGTAGGAAAAGGTTCCACTTTCACATTAATTGTCCCCGCTGATATAGTAATTACTGAAGATAATAAACATTCCGATGTTGATGAAGAAGGTTATACAGGCAGATTTTCAGGCAGGGTGCTTATTGTTGAGGATACACCCTTAAACCAGACCTTCATAAAATGTATTCTCGAAAAATTGGGTTTTACTGCAACAATCGCATCTGACGGTTTGCAGGCTTTAGATGCCGTCAATACACAGGAATTCGATTTGGTGCTTATGGATATGCAGATGCCGAATATGAATGGTTTTGAAACAACCAAAAGGCTGCATGCCTTCGGATTTAAAAATCCGATTATCGCGATAAGTGCGAGTCTGATGAATGAGGACGAAGAAAAGTGCCGCCAGGCAGGCTGCGATGATTATGTTGCAAAACCGATAGATCGTGCTTATCTGATTAAAACTATCTGCAAGTATATCAAACCTGCCGCGCAGTTTCAAAACGTTTAAGCGGTTATTCTCCGCCGTAAATGAACCTCATTTTGCCGATGTTTGGAATTAGAGCAAATTTGAAATTCCCCGCCCGAAATCCGCCCGGCCAATAAACAAAGAACGCTTTTCCTACAAGATAGTCCCTGGGTACCACACCTTGCCTATAAGCTATTCCGTTATTGCCAATGCCTTCCATCGACCAAAGCCGTGAATCAAGGCTGTCCGGGCTGTTATCGCCCATTGCAAAATATTCATCTTCGCCTAACGTAAACGGATCACCTTCTCCCGCCCGCAGTACAGGTTCCTGTGAACCGGTCTTTGTGCTCATGTAATAAATATCTCTATAAAGCTGAACATCATTAATTACCACCTGTCCGCTGCCGAATATTGTCGCTTTGGGTTCAATCTCAGTTTGACGCTGTCCCGCGTCATTTGCATCGGTTCCAAGGTCATATATAAGTTCTTCCCCGTCAACTTTGAATACAAGTAAATGGTCCACATTGGCAAAACTGACAGGAAAATACTTCTCGAGTTTTGAAGAATCGATTTGTCCTTTCGTAAGCTCAATAGTTTCCCCATCAGTCCCGGTTTTTTCAATAGCCATTATTCCATTTGAATAGAAAATTGCTTTATATTGAATTCCATATTTCGAAAGGCCGATACCGATTATGCCTTCAGCGTTTCTTTTTGCGTTAAAGCTCATTTTTAAATCGCTGCATATCGGCAAAGATTTATAATATGCGGGATCATCATAAGCATACGTCGCGCGAAAATCATTACCTTTATCGGTATCATAAAACATCGTATTGATGTTTTGCCCTTCGCTTTGCAGCACAAATTCTACCGGCCGCAGAGGATCCCATTGCCATTGCGAATCGTCCTCATTCGTAAAAGGCTGCTGCCAGCTATGGTCGTTAAATCTTCCTTCCAGCGGCTCTATCGGCTGAAAATTATTATTATAAACAGGCATCCATAATTCCTGCTGAACTTTCGCGGGCTTTCGCTCTATTTTGCCGTCGATATATACATCCCCATCGATTAATTCCAATGTCTCACCGGGCTTGCCGATTAATCTTTTTATATAATTTATCTTCGGCTCTGTGGGATTCTTGAAAACAAAAACGTCCCATCTCTTCGGTTCCGTGAATTGATAAAGACTTTTAAAGACAAGTATCCTGTCGCCGTTGGATTGCAGCGCTGTCGTATTTGGTTTTTCAAAATACCCGCAGCTCGAACATCTCGGCGGCTTCAAAAGTTTGAAATAATTATTGCCTGCGTATGTATGGAAACTTTTATGAAAGTAAGGATTGAAATTATATTCGTATTTGAATCCGCATTGCGTGCATCGCATACGGAAATGGTCGCCCATCAAAGTATCGGCCATGCTGCCGGTCGGTATGCGGAACGCTTCGAGAATAAACGCCCTGAATACGAACGCAAGCACAAATGCCGTGATAATCCATTCGAAAGTGTTGGCTATTGATTCCGCGGTTGTCGATTTTTTTGTCTGTTGCGACATTATTCAATCCTTATAAATTAAGTGCGTAAATATAACAGCAAATTGAACTTACTGCAAGGATTGTTTGACGGAATAAATCTGTTTGACGACTATGAAAAAAGTCGATATTCTGCTGTTTTCAATTTCAGGGATACGATTATGCTAACGGACAATATTCTCGATTTAATTGGTAATACTCCGCTTATTAGACTCAAAGGCGAAACTGTTTACGCAAAAGCCGAATTTCTCAACCCCGGCGGAAGCATCAAAGACAGGGTCGCGCTTGCCATGCTCGAAGGCGCCGAACGTGACGGCAGACTCAAACCCAACTCCGTCATAGTCGAACCTACCAGCGGAAACACCGGCATCGGAGTCGCCCTCGTGGGCAGGCTCAAAGGCTATAAAGTCAAAATCGTTATGCCCGAAAATATGAGCGAAGAGCGAAAGAAACTGATTAAAGCCCTCGGCGCTGAACTAGTTCTCACCTCCGCAAAAGACAGTCTCGTCGGTGCAGTGGAAAAATCCAAACAAATGGCCGCAGAGGATAAGAACGTCTTCATTCCCCAGCAGTTTGAAAACCCAGACAATCCACGAGTCCATTATGAACAGACCGCCGTCGAATTATGGCGGCAGATGAGCGGTGATATTTCTTTCTTTATCGCGGGCGTCGGCAGCGGAGGAACTTTGCAGGGCATCGGCAAATTTCTAAAGGAACATAAAAAGGACACGAAAATTGTAGCTGTAGAACCGAAAAACGTCAGTGCTTTGCTCGGCCACGAACCAGGCCTGCACCAGATTCAGGGTATCGGCGATGGTTTTATCCCTGCCGTTCTCGATGTCTTGCTTGTTGATGAAGTGATAGAAGTTACCGATGAAGATGCAATTGAAACGACCCGCCAGTTAGGCAGTGCTTTTGGTTTGCTGGTGGGAATTTCTTCGGGAGCCAACGTCTGGGCTGCACGTCAGCTTGCCAAAAAATATAAAGGAAATATTGCGACCGTCCTGCCCGACAGAGCCGAAAGATATTTCAGCACCGCGCTTCTATAACTTGATTGCGTTCGCAAAAATACTGACTAATTCCATCGTTTCATCCCAGCCGATGCATCCATCGGTCAGAGACTTGCCGTAAATCAGCTTTTCAGGTTTGTCCGGCTTTTGACTCCCCTCGGCAAGGAAACTCTCCAGCATAACTCCGCAGATTAATTTTGTCCCGCTTTTAACCTGCAGCGCAACATCGATAAGCGCGTTTCGCTGCAATCTGAAATCCTTATTCGAATTCGCATGACTGCAATCCACGATAACGCCGTTTCGAATCCCCGCTTTTTGCAGCATAACGCCCGCGAAAGCCACGTATTCAGCCGTATAGTTCGGCCCGTCGCCGCCGCCTCGCATTACGATATGTCCGTATTTATTGCCGCTTGTTTCAGCGATAATGACTTGTCCGTTCCTGCCGATTCCTAAAAATGAATGTGGGCTTGCCGCCGCTTTAACTGCATCCAGTGCCGAAGATAAATTCCCGTCAGTTGAATTTTTAAATCCAATCGGCATCGAAAGTCCGCTGGCCATTTGCCTGTGAATCTGCGACTCCGCCGTCCTGGCGCCGATTGACGCCCATGATATAAGTTCAGCAAGATACTGAGGCACGATAGGGTCAAGAAATTCCGTCGCGCAAGGCAGCCCGATTTTCCCAATCTCAAGCAGTATTTCGCGCGACCTGATGAATCCGCCTTCTATATCGTAGGTGCCGTCAAGACCCGGGTCGTACAGCATACCTTTCCAGCCCAGCGTCGTCCTCGGTTTCTCAAAGTACGTCCGCATCACAATATGAAGTTTATCCTTGAATGCATCCTGAAGTTTTTTCAGCTTCACTGCATATTCGTAAGTCGCTTTCTTATCGTGCAGCGAACATGGGCCGACAATCACAATCCGTTTTTTGTCTTCACCTGTCAGAATCGACTGAATCGTCCTGCGGCTTTGAGCGATCAAATGCGCCGTTTCATCGCTAAGAGGCAGTTTTTCCTTGAGCTGCTCCGGTGTTATCAGCGGCTTAAAACCTTTAATATTTAGATTATCTGTAAGTTCCATTTAAACTCGTTGTCTAAGATAGACGCGTATTATATGATATTTTTCCGGAAATTACAATTTGATTTTACCTTCGCTTGTATTTCCCCATCAAAAAGCCTTCCGCAAGAATATGTCCTTCCATCGCTTCCAGCAGTTTGCTTTTTGTAACATCGTTGGGCAGTTGCAGTTTCGTATCCAGCGCATAAATTTTGAAATAATATCGATGCGTTCCGCTTGGCGGGCAGGGGCCTGTATATCCGTATAAATGCGAACTGTTGACGCCTTGCTTGCCTCCATCGGCCGTTTCTTTTGTCTGCGGTACATTCTCCGGCAGTTCGTTTGTCTCGGCCGGAATATTCCACATCACCCAGTGAACCCATATTCCCATCGGCGCATCGGGATCATCGCTGATTAGCGCAAAGCTTTGTGTCCCTTCAGGTGCGTTCTGCCATTTCAAAGGCGGAGAAATGTTCTGTCCATCGCAGGTGTATTTTGAAGGTATCATTTCACTTTCTTTGAATGCTGTCGATGTGACTGTTAAACCATTTCCTGTTGCCATTTTTTCATCTCCTTTTTGTGCGAATACGGTTTTATTTTCTCTCTTAAATCCGTATAAGAGAAACAACACTGCGATAAGTATCAAAATTCTCTTATTCATCTTATATCTTCTCGAATTTACTTTTTTCTAAGACATTTTTTCCTTTTCCTGCACGCTTCGCATCTGTCATCGCTGCACATCTGGCAAAAGTAGCAGTCTTTGCAGTTATGCTTTCTCTGCCCGCCCTCATCCGGCTGAAATACTTTCCCCGGTATCCCTGGTATTCTTATAAACCCCATTCCATTCCAATCAGAACGATTCGATTTCCTTTTTCAATGCCGCAAAAAGCTGCGACTTTTTAGCCATTCCGATTTTCTTGCCTTTTTTATAAATAAAACCCTTATCCGCCGCTGCGCAAACCGCGACATCAGCATCCGCCGCTTCGCCGGGTCCGTTTACAACACAGCCCATAACCGCAACTCTGATGGGTTTATGAATTCCCGCAAGATATTTTTTTACCTGCTGTGCGAATCCGATTAAATCCCATTGGCATCTTCCGCAGGTAGGGCAGACAATCAATTGCGGCTCGTTACTTTTGTAAAGCTCAAGCGTTGCGAGAATTTTCTTTGCGATTTCAACTTCACCGACAGGCTCTCCCGCGATACTGATTCTGATTGTATCACCGATACCTTGTTCCAGAAGCGTTCCTAATGCGACCGAAGCGGGAATTATCGCATCCTCAGCAAGTCCTGCGTGCGTAAGTCCGAGATGGATCGGATAATTGAATTTCTTGGCAATTGCCTTATTCGACTCGATAGTCCGCAGAACATCCGAACTTTTAACGCTCAAAACTATATTATCAAATCCTCTTTTCTCGAACAGGCGAACATAGCCGTTCATTTCCTTTATCATCAGATTCGTTCTCTGCTTATAAGGTGTATCCTCTGCCAGATTCCTGATACTTGCCTCATTGATTCCGATACGGATTGCGATTTTGTGTGCCTTTGCGCAATCGATAATCCGGAAAATATCGTCTCTGCTCTTAATATTGCCGGGATTAAGCCGGATTTTTGCAGCGCCGCCCTCGATTGCCTCGATAGCTCTTTCAGCCGAGAAATGAATGTCCGCAATAAGCGGAATGCGTACTTTTTGCACAATTTTTGCAAAAGCTTGGCTGTCCGGCCTTGTCGGCACCGCAAGCCGCACCAATCCTGCGCCCGCCGCCGTAAGGGCGTTTATCTGTTTTATGCATCCGGCAACATCGGTCGTTGCCAGTTTAATCATAGACTGGATAACTATAGGGTACTTGCTGCCCAATTTGACCGTTCCGGCCGTTACTGTCGTTGTTTTTCGTCGTGAAATCATTATACAAATAATCCTTATTAGCTTTTAAAACCTTTCACTTTAGCTAAGATATATAGATTGTCCTTATTTTGTTCGCTTATATTGCATTCTATAAAAATCAAATTGTATCTTGTTTTATGTCAAGAGGCAAATTAAAATACTGCCTATTTGAGAGCTGATATGGATCTGATTAAATATCGACATAAGTTTTATCAATTTTTGAAATCTATTATCAGAGTTTTACTTACTGTTTACATCATGCTAAGCCTAATATTATATTTCAAGCAATCGAGCTTCACATTTCATCCCACAAGAGATATTCTCAATAATCCAGCCGACATAAATCTGGAATACCAAAAGGTTCAGTTGAAAACTTCAGATAATATTTTATTATCTGCGTGGTATATTCCTGCAAAAAACGCGCGATTCTCGTTGATTTTTTGCCATGGAAACGGCGGAAATATTTCTCATAGATTGGAAAATATAAATATATTGAACGAGCTTGGAATTAATTGCTTTATTTTCGATTATAGAGGCTATGGTGAAAGTCAGGGTAAACCAAGCGAAAAGGGTTTGTATATCGATGCGCAAACTGCGTATAATTGGCTGGTAAGTGAAAAAAATATTTTACCCGAAAACATTATAATTTATGGTCAATCGCTTGGAGGGAGCGTTGCTGCACATCTCGCAAGCAATGTAAAAGCAGGGGGAGTTATTATTGAAAGTGCCTTTACATCTTTCGCTGATATGGGTAAAAAGTTTTATCCTTATTTACCGGTAAAGCTATTCGCAAAATTTGATTTTAAAACAATTCATTATGTAAGATTAATCAATTATCCTATATTAATTATACATAGTCTGGAGGATGAGCTTGTACCATTTGAATTTGGGTGGCGACTTTATGAAACTGCAAACGAGCCGAAAAAAATTCTCGAAATATCAGGCAGTCATAATGAAGGTTTCCTGACTTCGGGACGAAACTACATAGAGGGGTTGGATAAATGGTTTACTTACATTGGAAATGAGCGGATTAATTGATTTGTCTAATTTGTGGCCGCATAATATTGCTTTTTGAGCCCAAAAGGTAAACTATAGGATTGCTGTAAATTCTAACTTGTTTTATATACGGAGGCAAATTAAAATAGAAACCTTGTTTATGAGTCTTTTGAATGCTTTTATCGTCCATTATCTTAATATTGCTTGCCTACTGGATTCTGGGAACTGTGCTGTTCTTTAAACAGCCGTCTTTCATTTTCAATCCTACGAAGAATGAACCATATACGCCCGCCAATATTGGCCTTCCTTATGAAAAAGTGCTGCTCCGCACTCCCGACCGTTTAATTTTGAACGCATGGTTTGTCCCCGCCCATAACGCTGAAATTACAATCCTGTTCTGTCATGGCAACGGCGGCAATATCTCATATACCCTCGATACCGTAAATATATTCAACGAACTTGGATATAATACTTTTGTTTTCGATTATCGCGGCTACGGCACAAGTCAGGGCACTCCTACCGAGCAGGGCACTTACATTGACGCTCAAACCGCTTATGACTGGCTCATACATACAAAAGGTATCCATCCCGAAGATATCATCATTTTCGGCCGTTCCCTAGGCGGGAGCATCGCCGCTAATTTAGCCTCACAAGTCAAAGCAAAAGGTCTTATTATCGAAAGTGCTTTCACTTCCTATGCCGACATCGGAGTAAAATTCTATCCATATATGCCTGTTAGGCTCTTTGCCCGATACGAATTTAAAACCAGCGAATACCTCAAAAAAGTCGATTATCCAAAACTCATCATCCACAGCCGAACCGATGAAATAGTTCCATTCGAATTCGGCTTGCGTCTTTACGAACTGTATGCAAACGAACCCAAGGATTTTATCGAGATCTTCGGCAGCCACAACGATGGTTTTTTATACTCCGGCCAAGTCTACCGTGAAGGTTTGAGCAGTTGGATAAGCTCTCTTACCAAACAAAACAAACAGCAGCAGAGCACCGCGAAACTCCGAATCGTTTCCTGACCGAATATGAATCTAAAAACGCAAAAATATATTTTCCTATTAATTGCCCTGGCGGCTATCTTTATTGCTTTTTTCCTGTCATTGCCAAAAAAGCATTTAAAACAATCGCCAAAAAAAAACTCATACAGCAGGATTGTTTCACTTGCACCGAATATTACTGAAATTTTATTCGAGCTTGGCGTTGGCGATAAAATCGTCGGAGTCTCCGAATTTTGTAATTTCCCGCCCGCAGCCCAGCAGATTCCCCGCGTCGGCGCTCTTCTCAATCCGAATTATGAAGCGATTATCGCCTCAAAGCCTGACCTTGTAATTCTGCTCGACGAAATGTCCGATAGTAAACCGAGGTTTGAATCTCTCGGAATAGAAACGCTGATCATTCAGCACGATACTATTGATGAAATTCTAGATTCGATTCTCCACATAGGCAATCGCACCGGCAAATCTCAGGCAGCCGAGCAAATCGTTAATGACTTAAAAAAACGAATACAGCAGATTCAAAATGCCGCTGCGGATAGCAATCGTCCCAAAGTTCTAATTAGCCTCGGCCATGACTATTCACAGGACCCCGCATCAAGGCCGCAGAATATTTCCATCGCCGGCAATGACGGCTTTTACAGCCAGATGATTGAATACGCCGGCGGCAAAAACGCCTATCAAGGCAAAATTCCATTCCCCGTCATAAGTTGGGAATCAGTCATTTCGATGAACCCGCAAATCATCATTGATATCGCGCCCGTCGAGACAAAACCCACCGATAGTAACATTACAATTCAGCAATGGAAAAATTTCACCCAGACTGACGCCGCCAAAAACAATGCCGTGTATGTCTTCACTGAAGATTACACCGCTATCCCCGGCCCAAGATTTATACTGACACTCGAAAAAATTGCGCGTATAATAAACCCCGATGTTCCAGATGATAATAGAAACTAAAAACTTGGCTTTTACGGTATCAGGCAAACGGATTTTGGATAATCTCTCCTTTTCAGTTTCCGCCGGCCGCAGACTTTTTATTGTCGGCCCAAATGGCGCCGGCAAAACAACGCTTCTACGCTGCCTTTGCCGAATCATCGACGACTTCAGCGGCACAATAAAAGTTAAAGACAGGAGCATAAAAAAATATTCCCAAAAGAAACTCGCCGCCATCGCGACTTACGTCCCGCAGTCTCTGCCGATAGACATCCAATTTACCGTCCACCAGTTTATTTTAATGGCAAGATACCCGCACCTCAGTCCCTTTTCCGTAATAAGCCCCGGCGATGAAAAGTTCGCTTCCGATGCAATGGAAATGACGCAAACCACCGGATTTGCCGAAAGGGTGATGGCAACCCTCAGCGGTGGAGAGCGTCAGCAGGTCAGCATTGCCGCTGCGATTGCCCAGCAGGCCGAAATATTCCTGCTCGATGAACCTGCTACCTATCTCGACTACAAACATCAGCGAGACATCCATTCCCTGCTGATGAAAATCAACAAAACTTTCGGCACGACTCTCGTCTGCGTAACCCACGATTTAAATTCCGCTGTTCTTAGTGCTGATACGATAATAGCTCTTCGCGACGGCCGAATCGTTTTTACAGGCAGTCCCGATGAAATTATGGATGAAAAAATTCTTGAAGAAATATATTCCAAAAAATTCAGTTTCGCAAATCACCCCGTTACAGGACAGAAATTAATTGTACCAGACTATATAGAATGAAAAAAAAAGTTATATTTATTTTGATATGTATTTTCGCATTGACGGTAATCGTCATTTCGCCGTTCATAGGCCCTGTTCGCATACCATTTAAAGTATTAAGCGACTTTCAAATGGAATCGGTTGAATCGCAGATATTCTATTCTCTTCGTCTCCCGCGTGTTTTAACCGCGTTTCTCGCAGGCGCAGCTCTTGCCTGCTGTGGTGTCGCTTTGCAGGCAATGTTCAGAAATCCGCTGGCCACACCCTTTACGCTCGGCATTTCTTCCGGTGCCGCGTTCGGCGCAGCGATGTATCTGATTTTCGCAGCCTGGATGAAGCTTCCTTTCGGCGGAATTATCTTCTCATTCATAGGTTCGCTCGCAGCCGTGCTTCTGGTCTATGGTTTCACAAAAGTAAAAAAAGGATTCTCCGTCGGCACAATGCTCCTCGCCGGTGTCGCCGTTAATTTCTTTTTCTCAAGTCTGATTCTCTTTCTCCAGTACATCAGCGATTTTACACAATCTTTTCGTGTCATTCGCTGGCTTATGGGCAGCATCGATGTTTCCGGTTTTCAAACTCCTATAATATTCTTCATTTTCACCGCAGCCGGCGTTTCAATTATTGCACTGCAAAATCTAAATCTTAATTTAATGAGCATCAGCGACGAGATCGCACTTGCGCGAGGTGTCAACGTCGCCAAATCGAGAAAAATTATTTTCTTCGCTACTTCAATTATGGTCGCAGTCGTTGTCGCTTATTGCGGCCCGATAGGTTTTGTCGGCTTGATGGCTCCGCACATTTGCCGTCTCCTCGTCGGATATGACAACAAAATTTTAACCGCCGCTTCCGTCCTCTTTGGCGGCGCTTTTTTAGCTCTTTGTGATACTTTTGCACGCACTTTGATTGCTCCCGCGGAGATTCCTGTTGGCGTCATAACCTCGATGCTCGGAGGCCCCTTTTTCGTCTGGTTATTGCTAAGAAACTCTGCCGCAAATAGTCTGTAAGTCTTTAAATAATTTATATTTATTTGCTTGCAAATTTTTATGATTATGGTATAGAAAACATCTTGTAAATATCCGCTATGGGCGGATAAAATGTTTATTGTTTTAGTTTTTTCGGAGAAAAACACGTGAGAGATTTTAACAGAGGCGGTCAAGGCGGAAGTAATAGAAGTTTTGGACCGCGCCAGATGTACAAAGCTGTCTGTGCAGAATGCGCACAAGAATGTGAAGTTCCATTCCAGCCAAAAGAAGGCAGACCAGTTTATTGCAAAAACTGCTATTCGAAGAAGAAAAACGGTTAATTGGCCTACTAATTATGCCCGTCGTTTGGCGGGCATAATCTTTATCTTTATTCGCTGTAATTCCTGATTATAGTTCGTTAGTCTCCCTGTTTCCGTTTACTTTTGAACTTATGATCATCAATTATGCTTTTATCTTTTTAGATTTTGTTTTTACAAATTTCTCCAGTCCATTTCTTTTTATTTTTTTTAGATTTTTCTGGTAAGTCTTTTCATTATCTTCAAGCATAACCGTAAATTTATCACAGCTTTCTGATTCACCGCATTCCCAGCATCCTTTGTATTTCTTTTGCTTTGCGCAAATCCTTATTTTGCATTCGCTCGAACCGCCGCCTTGTTGACATCCTTTGCATCGCAATTTTGCTATCGAATTCAGTAATTCGATTCCCTGCTTGTAAAATTTGAAGCCCTCAAACGCCGGCATCTTTGCCAGAAAATCCGACACCTTTTCAAATTTACCCTTTGCCAGTGCTGTCTTTAATTCCTTTGCGAGGTCAGCAGGAACCTGCGTATATCCCGGACATATCGCGCAATACAATCCGCAGTAAGCGACCAAATCTGTTTTCCTCATCGCAATCCTTTCAGAATAAATTTACATCATTATAAAAAGTCTTTATAGATATGACAATATGTATGAAAACCTGCCGAACCTTTAATCCGGAAGTCTTGACGCCTCTCCTCGTAATATCTTCGCGTCAGATTCCGGCAGGTTCGGATTAATATGCATACCCGTGCCGATTTCAAATCCCGCCGTAGTTACAGTCCTCGGCCTGATTCGTACGTACCAATGCAGAAAATGCGCTTTATCCTCGCCCCGTGAGCACGAATAAATCACATAATTATAATCCGGGTCATCCAGTCTGATGGTCAGCCGCGAAAGTGCTGTCTTTAGTGCATCCGCAAAATCGCTGCATTCAATTTTGCTGATATTTTTAAAATCTCCCTGATGTGTCTTTGGTGCAATCCATATTTCGAACGGCACTTCCGCCGCGAATGGCACAAAGCAGAAAAAAGTTTTATTCTGATATACAAGTCTTTGATTGTCTTCCTGCTCGAATTCAAGGATATCGCACATCAGGCACCGCTTGTTTTCCTGATAATAATTTTTCGAGGTCATTTCTCTGTCGCTGATAAACTTTGGCATAACAGCAATTCCCGCTATTTGCGAATGCGGATGAATCAGCGATGTTCCCGATGCCGTTCCGTGGTTGCGGAAAATTATTACATTTTGAATATCACTGTATGTGCCATAAAAATAATTATAACGGTTAAGATATGTATCGATTATTTGCTCCACTTGTTCCTGCCGCATTTGTGTTATATCGATGTTATGCAGCGGATTTTCAATTATCACTTCATTTCTGCCAAACGCTGTTACGCTCCTGTAAATCCCCATCTTGTATTCCTCGATGTCTTTCTCGTCAGTCAACGCCGAATATTTATTCAGCACCGCCCGCGTACTCCACCCTCCGTTTTTCCCACCTTTCTTTTCATAAAGGATCCCCGGAAGCTGTTCTTCATTCCCCGGACAGAAAGGGCATCGAACATCCAATTGCGGCAGCTCATCCGATTTCGGCGTCTTTGATTCCTCCATTTGCATCGGCCTGTTCGCCCGGTCGATTGCATATACAACCCATTGCTGTGTCAGAATATTCTGTCTTATTATCCCTGCCATTTTTATCTTAATCTATAAATCGTCTCAAATGATGCGAACATATCAAGATACTGTTCCAGCAGCCGTGTCATCAAAAATTGTCTCTTCACCGTTTCTCTCGCTTTCCTCCCCATATTCTTCCGCAGCCGTTTATCTTTAATAAGTTCAACAATTCTTCGTGCTGCCTCTTCAATGCTCGAAACAAGAAATCCGTTCTCACCATCTCTAATCTGATACCGAATCCCGCCCGCATTCCCGCCGATAACCGCTGCGCCTTTCCACATCGCCTCCGTTACAGTCAGCCCGAAACCCTCTCGAATCGATTTCTGCAAAACAACCGCCGCGTGCCTCTGCAGCGCATTTACAAGCGCAGTATCCTCCACACTTAAAATTATGATTCGTTCATTTTGACTATCCAAAAGCGATTGATAAACTTCCACACCTTCCGGGTCGTCCGTTGCGACATTACCAAGAAGTACAAGCGTTGCTTTCACTTCCTTCTGTGCTAATTTAAACGCCTCGATTACTCCCTGCGGGTCTTTCCAAGAATCGAACCGCGAAACCTGCACTACCAGCGGCAAATCTGTCGGTATATTATAATGCCCCAGCCTTTCCCGTATTTCCCGCTCGCTCATTTCTTTGTTTTTTATTGAAAATGGATTTATCGCCGGCATAAAGAACAACTGCGGCGTCTCAAGTTTTTTCTGATATTCCTGCAAACTAAAAATCACAGCATCGTATTTCTCAATTATCGGCGTTAAATAATTCCACAATTCCTTGTTCGGATTGCTCATATCAAGATGACATCGCCAAACCCATGGCCCATGTTTCTTATAATGTTTTACCATCGGCAAAGGCTGTGGGTCATGTACAATCACCATTTCATGGCCAAGATGATTACGAATTGAATTCTCTTCAACAATCTCTTCATACAATTCGATTTTTCTTTTGCTTAAATTTATATCATCGCCCTGAAGTGCATTGTGCATTTTCTTTGTTATGCTGAAATAATCCGGCGAACCCTGCATCACGCGCCATCCCGCTTTGATTCCAATTCCGTTCATCAGCAGCGTCATTGATGAAAGCAGTTCAGCAACTCCGCCGCCGTAATATGTTGAATTTATATTAACAACATGAAATCCCTGGAACTTCGCCGCCTTTTTCCTGATGCGCTCAATTGATTTACCGCCGATTAGCGGCTCAAAATCCTCAAGCCTTACTACTCTGGTTTCTTTACCCATTATATAATTGTATATCTATAAGATTTGAAAATACATAGGGGGGATTGCTGATTTTTACAAGGCAGCAGCTAAATAGATCCGCTCACAAAAATATCGTTCTTTAAAGTGCCGTATTTTGTAAAACATACAGGTAAAGTCATAATAATAGTAAGTACAACGCTGATAGTAGTGCTGGCAGCAATACCGATCATAATCATTATTTGATATTTGATTGCCACTTCCGGGCTTGTTCCTCCTAATATAACGCCCGTCATCATACCCGGAAGAGAAACGATCCCCATCGTCGCCATAGCTGCAATCGTTGGCTTAAGTGCAAGCCTTACACTCTCCCGCAAATAAGTAAGCAATGCCTCATGATGAGTCGCTCCAAGCGACAGCACATATAAATACTTTTTCGTGTCCTTCCTTATGCTCCTGTAAAAATGATCGATGCCCACAATATTGCCTCGCAATGAATTGCCCAGCAGCATCCCTCCAAGTACGATTAAATATCTTGCATCGAAAACATCATCGAGCTTGATAACAAAATAATTAAGATAAAATACAATCACAAAAGTCGCAGCCGAAAACGCGACAAAGATTGGCACAAGGACCTTAACGGGCTTCATTGCCGAACTGCGTATCGCCGAAAATACCGCGACAAGTATCATCACCGCAAGCCATGATAAATTTACTAGACCGTTGTTCCACACAAACAGGTATTTTAAGAACACACCTATAAGCAGAAGCTGAACAGACATCCTTGCGACAGAACTTAATAGGTCCCCGATAAGTCCCAGCCCATAAAACCGGCTCAAAAGTACAGGTATTAAAAGCAGTATAAATGCCAGCAATAGCGAAAAGGTGGAAATATCTACTGTTTCCATTTGCCTGCCTCCAAATCAAAAACCTTTACAGGAGTATTCTCAACCCACACGCTGTCGTGCGATATAATCAAAACCGTCCATTCTTTTTTCCCGATGAAGAAATCCGCCGCTTTCTTCTTCAAATGTTTATCCAGTGCCGATGTAACCTCATCGAGAAGAAAAATCTTTCTCCCAAGCAGAGCGGAAAGAATTATCGCAATCCTCTGTCTCTCACCTCCGGACAGGTCTGAAATATTTTTGTTAAAAAAGCTGTGATCAAGCTCAAAAAAGCTCATTAGTTCTTTGACTTTCTTTTCCCCGAAGTCAATGGCCGAATTCGATTTCAGCCCCGCAACAAACGATATCCACTCGGAAACCTTATTTACACCGACACTCACATCCTGATCGATAAATGATATCTGTTTGCGAACATTCCACGCAGTCTTTTCATCAACACATATACCATTGAATAATACTTTGCCTTTAGCCGGCTCAGTAAACCCGAGAATAAGTGAAAAAAGAGATGATTTGCCGATTCCCGACCTACCTGAAATCGCAACCTTTTCGCCTTCTTTTATTTCAAGCGAAAGACCGGCAAAGACCTTTTTGCCATTGTATGCCAAATCGACATTATCGAACTTTATCATAATATGCCGCACCAAACAAAATCAGTTCTATTCCGACAGAATACCAGAAAAAGCCTCAAAAAAGCAATTATATATTTAGCCTCCTGGACTTAATTCCGCCAGCCTTTGGTGCAGCGGGATGCCAGGGGGTTAAATAAAATTCAAGTTTGAATTTTTTATAATATAATATATTATATTACCCATGAAGAATATCATATCAGACCCTTTGAAATTTGCGGCACTGGTCGCACATCAGCTAAAAGGACCAATGGCCTCTATCGGGACAATCCTGCAAACTCTTATGGGGGAATTCGCAGGGCCCATCTCTCCAAAGCAGAAAGACCTTATTCAACGAGCTATCGCAAGCTGCGATGATACTCTTGTTACCGCACAACGGCTGCTAACTATTTCACGAGCTATCAATGAGCCATCGACATTTCAGGGCAGAACTGAACTTTCGACGATTGTTCGCAAAGCATCGGCGGTTTATAACGAAAAGGCAAGCAAACACAATATAAATCTTACAGCGAAGATAAATGTCGAACCCGCTTATGTCGTCGGGAGTGCGGCGGCAATGACGGAAATGCTCGAAGCGATTCTTTCCAATGCGGTTAAGTACACTCCTGATAACGGGCAGATTGAGATGATTCTTTTATATAACGAGCCGACGAATATGTTCGAGGTTCGGATTGCGGATTCGGGGATTGGGATATCGGAAGAGAATCGTGAAAAAGTATTTTTGCCATTTTTCAGGACGGCTGGAGCGCACGCGTCTTCGCGGCCGGGGACAGGGCTTGGGCTATCGTTTGTGAAGACGATTGTCGAGGCGACCGGCGGAAATGTTCATATAGAGAAATCGCATCTGGGCGGGACGGAAGTTATAGTCGGGCTTGCGGCTGCGGAAAAGACAGAAGCGGAAGAAACGGCTGAGAAGAAAAAGCCGATGAAGGTTGTGATTGTCGGGGGAGTTGCGGCAGGGCCGAAAGCTGCGGCGAAGATAATGCGGCTCGTGCCGGATGCGGATGTAACGATTGTCGAGATGGGGCGGCTACTGTCTTATGCGGGGTGCGGTTTGCCTTATTATATAAGCGGGGCTGTGAAGGACCAGCGGGAATTGATGAGTTCTCCGGCGGGGGTTGTTCGAGACCCGATATTTTTTCAGCAGGTGAAGAACGTTCATCTTTTGAATCAGACTGAGGCGTTTGAAATCGACCGGGCGAATAAGCGCGTGCGGGTGAGGAAGCTTGTTGATGGTTTGGAATCGGTTTTGGAATATGATAAGCTGGTGATTGCGACGGGTTCTGAGCCGATTAAGCCTGCGTTTGAGGGGATTGAGCTTGGGAATATTTTTACACTGCACGGTGTTTCGGATGCGGAAGGGATTAAGGCGGCGCTGGATAGAGGGAAGGCACGAGATGTCGTGATTGTCGGCGGGGGACTTATTGGAATTGAGATGACTGAGGCGCTGGTTAGAAAGGGATGCCGGGTTACAATAGTTGAATGTTTGCCTCAGATTTTCCGGCTGCTTGATGTTGAAATGGGTTTGCTTGTGGAAAACCAGCTTGAAGCGCATGGTGTGCGGGTGCTGACAAATACGTGCGTTGAGAAATTTGAGGGAACTGATAGTGTAAAATCTGTTGTAACAAATGAGGGGACTTATCCGGCAGATATGGTGATTATCGCTGTTGGGAATCGGCCGAATGTTTCGCTTGCCAAAAAAGCTGGGCTTGAGATTGGGATTACGGGCGCGATAAAAGTGAATGAGAAAATGCAGACGAGCGACGAAGATATTTATGCGGCTGGGGATTGCGTGGAGAATGTGGAGATGATAACGGGGAAGCCGATTTATTTTCCGCTTGGTTCGACGGCGAATAAACAGGGGCGGGTGGCGGCAGTGAATATTTGCGGAAGGGACGATTCTTTTGGGCCGATACTTGGGTCGGTTGCATGCAAGGTCTTCGATTATAATGTTGCGCTGACGGGTCTGACGGAATTTATGGCGAAGCAGGCGGGGTTCGATGTTGTTACAGTGCTTGTGCCGGCGCCGGATCGGGAACATTTTGTGACTGGGGCAGAAGTTGTGATGATGAAACTGGTGGTGGATGCGGGGTCGCGGAGGCTGCTTGGTGCGCAGGCGATTGGGGCGGGCGATACGGTTAAGCGAATTGATGTTGCGGCGACGGCGATTGCGGGGAAGATGACGGTTGATAAAATTGCGAATCTTGATTTGTGTTATGCGCCGCCTTATGCGCCGGTGATCGATAATATTATTACGGCGGCGAATGTTGCGAGGAATAAACTTGACGGGCTAGTTGAGGGGGTTGGGCCGCGGACGGTGCGGCAGTGGATTGCGGAAAAGAAGGATTTTATTTTATTGGATGTGCGGACGCCGGCGGAGTATCGGCAGCAGCGGCTTGAGGGGGCGGTGTTTATTCCGCTTGCGTCGCTACGGTCGCGATTTGTGGAATTGAAGAAGGAGCGGACTGTTGTGGCGTTTTGTAATTATTCGCTGCGCGGGTATGAGGCGGCGATAATTTTGAAGCACCAGGGATTTCGGGATGTAAAGTTTCTCGATGGCGGGTTGGAGATGTGGCCCTTTGAAAAAATAACTTAAAGCTTAAAACCAAAATTAAAAATTTAAAACTTATGGCAACCTCTAAAAATTGCCTTTTTGACAATAATTTTTTTTATTAACTTTTTATTTGTACTTTTTTGAACAAAATTTTAAAAAATCACGTTCATTTTAGCTCGTTTGCAGACAATTTTCTCTGCCATTCGGCTCTATTGTCAGGCAGTTCATCTGCCTTGACCCTATGCCTGCACCAACAGG
>Ga0209417_1000322_pt1 | contig 121987 bp, 110 predicted proteins | sample RifGroF2_FD_184002 | JGI IMG/M metagenome (GOLD analysis project Ga0209417, IMG submission 184002) | Groundwater microbial communities from Rifle, Colorado, USA - Groundwater F2 (SPAdes) (version 2) | ecosystem: Environmental > Aquatic > Deep subsurface > Groundwater | place: Rifle, Colorado... | reverse complement strand
AATTATTAGTAAATTTGTTGTTTAGAAGCAGGCTTTTGACAACTCGAAAATTTTTGAGCCAAACTTTTGAGCGAATATTAAATTTTTAAAGAGCAACTTCCGAACACCCGTTTTAGGCAACACGCCCGTAATGGAGCGGGTATCGTTTAGCACCCGCACCCGTGGCGGGTGATTTTCAGAGCCCTGAGCGTTAGCGATGGGTCAGTAATATATAATTCTTAAATATTACAGGAAAACCAAAATGCTGATTAATAAAAACATTCTCAAAAAAAGTATTTTGACATTTTTTTTCCTCTGCCTTTTTATTTCATCTGCTTTAGCCGAACCGCCTCCAAATATTCCTTATATTGATGGGGATCTTGATGGCGATAACGAGTATAACGTCCTCGGAGGTGAAGATTATGATCCCGATGATAACCCAGGTAAGGTTTTAAACGGCAATTATTGCAAATTATATTACAGGTTTATTCCTTTTGACGGCTTATATCTTTGCTGTGACTGGTATGTTCCCGGCGGCTCACAGGAATTTCAGCGATTTGAATTCACGGATAAAGGATTAAGCCCTCGCAAATTCTGGCGAATCGATATTATTGGCGGCAGCACAGTGAATGTCTTTTGGACAGAAAACCCGTCAGGTATATGGAACGATGTTCATGAACTTGGTTGGGATGAGGCAACTGGCAATCATGATTCAATTAACAGTCCCGAACCTCATCCGATTTGGGAAATGAGAATCCCTGCTTCCGAATTTAGCGGCCAGGAATTAATGGCTGGAATTTGCCCAAAATATTCCGGCGGTTCAGGTATCGAAACAGACCCATATTTAATTTCTACCCCGCAGGACATGAACGCAATCGGCGCCGATTCAAGCGACTGGAACAAATGTTTCAAGTTGGTTGCTGATATAAATATGGCTGCTTATAGTGGCACAAAATATAATGTAATCGGTAATTTAAGCAACTCTTTCAATGGTATTTTCGATGGAAATTCTCATGTCATTCGTAATCTTCGTTTGAATGTATCAGTTTCAAATGTCGGTTTATTCGGTTATATCAATCGCAATGCTGTCGTTAAAAATATAAAATTGCATAACATTGATTTCACAGCCACTAATTATATTGGAGGTATCGTTGCAATGAATGAAGGCAGGATTTACAATTGTCATGTAACAGGAACTATACATGGCCAGCAGACTTGTGGCGGAATAGCGGGTTCTTCAAATGGTACAGGCTCTCCGCCGGATTTGAAAGGCGAAATTTCAAATTGCTCATTTAGCGGAACTATAATTGGAACATCCCGTCTCGGGGGGATTGCAGGTGGTTCAACAGGTACAATAATCATAAATTCTTTTGCTGTCATTGATATTGCGGGAAATACACAGATTGGTGGGGTAATTGGAAGTGATATGGGTTCACATTTCGATTCATGTTTTGCTAAAGGGAAATTGTTTTGCCGCCAAAGCGACGCTGGTGGATTTGCAGGAGGGCTGACAGGTGGTTGCGGTTATGTTACTGATATACATAATTGTCATGCGAATGTTATAGTAGATTGTAATATCGGCGCGGGCGGATTTTCCGGCAGTAAACCTTTTTCAGGTGGCCGAATTACAAATAGTTACGCTTGCGGTAAAATTATTTTTGATCCTGCAAATCATTCTGATATAGGCGGATTCACTGGCCGCAGCGCTCAGCCGTATGAAGTAATCAATTGTTTTTTCCTTGACGGTAGTGGTCCCGATAATGGTTCCGGTGATCCTTTAACAGATATCCAGATGAAACAGTGGACAAGTTTTACAAATTGGGACTTTACAACGCCTGTCTGGAAAATATGTACTGGTACTAATTATCCGAAACTCGCCTGGCAGCAAAAATTAACCGGCGATTTTGTATGTCCCGATGGAATTGGTTTTGAAGATTTTACAGTTTTAGCAAATCAATGGCTGCTGGCTCCGGATGTTCCTTCAGCCGATATTGCTCCGCCTTCCGGCGATGGCATAGTCGATTTCCACGATTTAAAAATCTTCGCAGATAACTGGCTTAATATTGATTAAATAATTCCGCCTCTGGCGGTTTCCATAACTTTTCACTATTAGTTATTCACTATTAACTATGAAGATTACTGGCTCGATACCGGCATCTACGATTAAAACTGAGAACTGACCTTAAAGGTTCGATTCACCGAGACTACTTTATACTTTAATGCAAAAATCTCTGTGAACTCTGTGAACTCTGTGTCCTCTGTGGTGAAAGTAAAATTTTGCGCAAGCGAAAACTTGCGCCAAATTTGCGAAAAACCGAAAAATTCACTTTTTAACCACTTTTAAACGCTTTTTTTTCACTTTATTTTGCTTTTTTTGTATTTTTTGATATTTGTTTTTTAGTTTTTTTTGGTATAGTTCCAACAATATGAACGTACGAAATGCCACAGTAAAAGATGTTGATAATATATACTCGCTGATTAGCAGATACGCTCAATTGGACAAGATGTTATTTCGTTCCAAGGCGTATATCTTCGATAATCTGCAGATGTTCAACGTAGCTGATATACAGGACAGGGTTATCGGCTGTTGCGCATTGCAGGTTATATGGTCTGACCTTGCCGAAATAAAATCTCTTGCTGTCGATGAGGAGTTTCAAAATAAAGGTGTCGGCGGCGCTTTGATTTTAAAAGCGGTTGAGCAGGCAAAGCATTTAGGTGTTAAAAAAGTTTTTGCTCTTACGCTTGCCCCGAAGTTTTTTGAAAAATACGGATTTTCCATAGTCGATAAAAAAACGCTCCCAATGAAGGTTTGGAGCGATTGTGCGCGTTGCACCAAGCAGGAAAACTGCGATGAAATTGCAGTTGAATTGATTCTGGCTTAGTAATGATTTCCAGTTGACCGATTCACATTTAACGTAGACGAAACAAGCCGCGTAACCGCAACCTGATAACGAAAGTTAACCTATTTGTCTTCGCTGGAACATCGCCACTGCCAGGAAAATAAAAGCCGCAGAGTAGAGTACCCCATAAATTCCGCAGGACATAATATAGTTAGCTGAAATTTTCACACCTTCTTCATATATTGCATCGCTGATCCAGAAGACCTGCAAACTCGGCACGATTACTTTTCCTATTGTAGCCCACAGATAAGAATCGGCCAATCTTCCAAAAGTATAGTCACTGACCAGTCCCAGCAGAAACAGCCCTATGCAGCAGCTTAGGGTAATGAGCACATTGAATCTCGTCGAAAACATAATTGCCGCCGCCGAAATAATAAACAGCGACATTAAAAGCAGCACAGAAGCATAAACATCAAGCAGATTAAACCCGTTCCGAGCCGGGAAAAATTTCCATTCCTTATCTATGAAAAACAGGAAAACTATTGAAATTGTGGCAAAAATGGAAAGCAAAACGATGGCCGTTGAGGTAAATTTAAAATCATAAGAATAGTTCAGGAAAGCAGTTACAAGAAGAGCAAGGCCGATTGATGCCGCGCTGCACATAATAACCGTCATATCCGTTGTATCTGATGCCGTCGTCATTACGCCATGCCTTATTGACATTAGCAGGGCCACTGTAAAGATGTAATGGGCAAGGATAACCGCCGCCAAAACCCCGAAAAATTTGCCTAAAATGAACAAAAAACGCGGAACAGGCTTAGATAGGGTAGTTATAATCGTTTTTGTTTCAATTTCTTCGGTAATTGATGTCGAAGCTGAGAAAATCGATATGAACAATCCCGCAATAAATAGCGTAGATAGCCCTATCTCGCGTAAGAGCTTATTATCGTCGTCTAATGAGTACATCGTCAGCGATGGGCTTATGAAAAAGAGAAACACAGCAGCAGCTATAATAACTGCATAGACCGGCTGTCTGATAATTTCTACGAATGTGTTTTTGGCGATTGAATAAAATTTGTAAAACATATTTTTTTTCCATTAAACAGTTTACGAATATGAAGTTATCTATTATATAATAATCGTGATTGAATTCCCGCTAATCCGCGGGTAAGCACTTTAAAAAATATAAGTTACCGTTTATTCGCGGGAACTTATTACCCTTAAGGGTATATTAGCGTCTTTTATTCTTGTAGTAAAGAAACTTTATTGTATACTCTGGGCACAAGAGCCGGGTTCAAAAGATTTGCCCCGGTTCGTATTGTTTATGATGCTCAGGGATGGTAAATTTTAATTTAAGGATGGACAGGTAATAATGCAGACAGAAGAAAAAAAGGCAGCCGTTGTTTGTCTGATAGCACTAATTTTGAGTATCATCTTTTTTCCCGCCTGTTATATTTTAAGCCGGGTAACGGGTGTTTTCGCTTTATTTGCTTTAAGCTGGCAGATACTCGCGGCGGCGGCAATATGGGCAGTGTTGGCCATTCAGTTTTACCAGCGTGCATTGGCTGAGCAGGAAAAGTTTGATATTGCCCAGCTTGCCCAAAATAGCCAAAGCGACACTATTTTTGAAGCTCAAAAAAGGCAATCAGAATATTTCGCAGTCGCTCAAAACAGGCTCAAAATTTTTGAGAAATGGTTCCTCCCGATTTTTTCAATTCTCATCGCCGCATTTCAAATCGTTATGGGTGCTCTTCTGATAAGAAGAACCATAAACGGGCAAACTGGCGAAGAAATGAACAGTCTGCTTCTTGGTGCTGTTCTTTCATCGGCAATAGCGTTTATGAGTTTCCTGTATTCACTTTATGCAAATGGTCTTTCCGCACAGGCAAAATGGAAGCCGATTAGAGCAGGAGCAGGTTTCTTCCTTGCCACCGCGGTTCTTTCTTTTGCTATTGCAGCCGGTATGGCATTTGCCCAATTTAAAGTTCAGATAGTGCTTACAGTTCTAAACTGGGTTGTTCCTATTGTACTTTTACTGGTCGGATGCGAAGTGATATTAAACTTCGTATTTGATTTATACAGGCCGAGAATAAAAGGCCAATACAGCAATGCCGCTTTCGACAGCAGGCTGCTTGCCACAATCTCATCCCCGCAAAATATTCTGCATACAGTCGCAGGCTTTATCGATTACCAATTCGGTTTTAAAGTTTCACAGACATGGTTCTATAAGATTGTCGAACAGGCGATAATTCCGCTCATAGTTGCCTCAGCCATTATCCTTTACCTCTTGAGCAGTGTTGTCATTGTTGACCCCGGTTCGCAGGCAATAGTCGAAAAATTGGGTTCGCCTTATGATTCAAAGGGAAACGTAAGAATTGCTGATTCCGGCATTTCTTTTAAGCTGCCTTGGCCTTTCGGAATCGCCAGAATATTTCCAACCAAAGAAATGCAGGAAATATATATTGGATATGTACCGATGGATGAAGGCAAACATCCGCTGCTTTGGGACAAGGAGCATTATAAAGAAGAATATAACTTGCTGGTCGCTACTGAAAGTATCAGTTCTCAGGAAAAAGGTGCGGTGCCTGTAAGTATTATCCGGGCGGCAATACCTGTTCAATATCGTGTTGTTGACCTTTACAAATATATTTACAATCATTCTGACAGCAAAGAGCTTCTGAAAAATATATGCTACCGTGAGCTGGTAAGTTTCGCGGCAGGCGCAAGAATCGAACCTGAATCTGAAAGCGGCGAAGAAAGTTTGCTCGGCGCCGGCAGGGCAAAGGCCGCTGTTGTTGTTATGAACAATATTCAGCAGCAGGCTGATAAACTCGGCTTGGGTGTTGAAATCGTATTTATGGGTTTCGAAGGTTTTCATCCGCCGCCAACCGTTGCACAGGATTTTCAGGCCGTTACTGGTGCCGTGCAGAAAAAACAGGCTGCGATACTCGAAGCAATCTCAGTGCGAGACAGGATTTTTACCGGAAATACAGGCTCAGTAAAACAGGCTGAAGGTTTACATAGTCTTGCTGCAAAATATTTGAAGGCAACCCAGAAAGGCGACAAGAAGGCAACCGATGAAATCAAGCTTCAGCTTGACCAGGCCTTTACAGATGCCAGCGGCGAACTTTTCTTTAAACTAAGAGAGGCGCAAAGTTATGCCTTCGAAAAATCTATTCTCGCAAAAGCCACAGGCGAAAGATTTAGTCAGCAGTTGAAAGCCTATCAGGCTTCGAAGAATATTTATACTCACGAATTGAAGATGGGTATGCTTGAAGAAACGCTGGCGAAAATAAGAAAATTCATCATTGTTTCCGACAGCGATACGGAAGTAATGATTCTTGATTTGCAGGAAAAACTTGTTCCAAGCTTGTATGAAGCCCAGCCCGAAGAGCAAAACTAATATAATATAGGAATGTATTAAAGGATAATTCGAGATGAAAAATTTTTCAATTGTAATTCTTGTTGTACTGATTGTCGGCGTTATGGCGCTGTACCTTGTTTCGTTTCAAGTGCGTCAGACAGAAACGGCGCTGGTTCTTACCTTTGGTAAACCCACGCGCGATATAAACACACCGGGCTGGAAATGGAAATGGCCCGCACCGATACAGACCCTTGTAAAATATGATTCAAGGCAGAAGCTTTTCGAAGGCATCGAAGAAGAGACCGTAACAAAAGGCGGCGAACCGATTATTGTCCAGACTTATATCGTCTGGCAAATTGCGGAACCGATAAAATTCCGTGAAGCTGTACGCGATGTTCCCGGCGCAGAGAAACTGCTCAAGAGCAGGCTTCGTGATGTGCAGAACAAAGTTGTCGGAAGACATTATTTCAGCGAATTCGTAAATACTGACCGCGAGCAGATTAAATTCGGCGAAATCGAAAATGAAATGCTCGAAAATATTGCCGCGCCTGTGAAAACTGCTTACGGCATGAACGTTCAAACTGTCGGCATAAAAATGCTGAAAGTCAGTGAAAAGGTAACTGAAGACGTATTTGCTCGAATGAAAGCTGACAGAAGACGTAAAACCGAAGCGACACTCGCACAGGGCAGTGCAGAATCCACAAGAATCAGAAGCGACGCCGATTCGAAGATTACCGAATTGATGGCCGCCACTGAAGCAAGAGCAAAAGCTATCCGCGGCGAAGGCGATGCAGAAGCTGCTCAGTATTATAAGATGCTCGATGCTGACCCTGAGTTTGCAATGTTCCTTCGTGAAATAGAAGCGCTCAAGAAAACCCTTAAAGAAAGAACAACGGTTGTTTTACCGGCAGACGCTGAACCATTCAAATTGCTTAAGGAAATGCCGAAAATTGAACCAAAACAAAGCGGGGCAAAATAAATATGAGTCACGAACATAATCACGATCATCATCACCACCATCATCACGACAGTGTTGAGATTGAGGAATTGCCGGTAAACGAAATGGATGCAGGCAGCAAGAGTCTTGCCAACGCATTGCACATTAGTTTCACGGTTTTAAAGTTCATCATGATTGTTCTGGTAGTGCTGTTCCTCTGTTCCGGAATTTTCACGGTTGCTCCTGATGAGCGGGCCATGATATTGCGGTTCGGAAGAATCACCGGAGATACGACCGAGAAAAGGATTCTCGGCCCCGGTTTGCATTGGGCCGTTCCATATCCGATTGATGAAGTAGTTAAGCTTCCCGCACGAAATACGGTGCTGCGGACAGCCATCGATTCGTTCTGGTATGATGAAAAAAATACCTACGGTTCAGAAACTCTGAATCCTATTACCGATGGATATTCAATCACACGCAACGATGAAATCCCGGATTTAAAAAGCGACGGCAGCGACTATAACATCGTACATTCTAAATGGCAGTTGACATATAGAATCTCCGATTGTGAATTGTTTTTCAAAAATATAATGCTCAGCTCACCCGCCACAGGTCAAACTCTTATAGATATGATACCAAAGAGCGTGGAGCCGTTTTTAAAAGCAATAGCTTCTGAAGCGATTGTTGTAACTATGGTAAATTTCAGTATCGATGAAGCTATAAAAAGTGATACGCAAATAGGCAGGGAAACCGAAAAACTCCTGCAGCGCAAACTCGATAGTTTGAACAGCGGTATCGAAGTCGATTCGATGCAGCTCACCGCATGTATTTGGCCCAGACAAGTCAACGATTCTTTCGTGGCATCAATTAAGGCCAGCAACGAAGCGGACAAAATGGTTCGTGAGGCGAAAGGTTACGCTGAAAGCAAAATCAATGAAGCCGGCGGACAGGAACTTATTAAAGCAGTACTCTCCAAAGATATCACAGACCAGCAGAAAGAAGCGTATTGGATGAATGCTTCAGGAAATGTTCAGCAGACAATCGCCCAGGCAAGAGCATACAGGACCGAAGTTGTTGAATCTGCAAAAGCAAACGCAGATTATCTGCAGAAGCTGCTTCCTGAATATCAGAAAAGACCTCAGCTTGTTATGCAGAGAATCTATCAGGATGCGATAGAAGAAGTCCTCAGCAACGCTGATGAAAAGATTATTTCTCAGCCGGGCAGTACAACGAAAAATCGTGAATTCAGGGTTATGATTAACAGAGACCCTACGATAAAGAAAAAGAAAGAAACTAAATAAATGTTATCTCTGAAATTTAAATGTCAGGGATTAAAATATTAAATATTAAATTTTAAATTTTGAAATTATTATGGCCCATACAGCACTAAATCTGACGGAATACGAAGTTGACGCGGCGAAAACGCACCATAAGCAGGTTAAAGTAAGTCTGGCTTTGGCCGGAACACTACTTGGCGGAACGCTGCTCATAAACAGTCTCATCAGTCCGCTTTTCTACAGCGGCACGCAAATTCGCGATTTACTGGCGATGCTTGCCGCGATACTGCTTGCGACGCCGGTGATTATACATTCATTGAAAAGCGTTATCAGAAATGAAATGCACATGGATGAACTGGTGGCGCTGGCGATAATTGCGGCATTCGCTACAGGCGATTATGTCGCGGCAAGTGTCGTGGCGTTCTTCCTGCTTCTAAGCGAGCTTGTAGAAACCAGGACAGCGCTTGGCGCAAGAGCGGCAATTGAATCCCTGATTAAACTCACACCGACAAAAGCCTCTGTGATTGATGCTGCCGGAATTGAAAAGGAAATTAACGCAAGTCGCTTAAAGTGCGATGATGTTATAAGAGTAAGGCCCGGCGACAATATCGCTGCCGATGGCGAAATCGTTAAAGGCTTAAGTTCTCTTAATGAAGCGACAATTACAGGCGAGGCTCTGCCCGTCGATAAAGTCCCCGGAATGCAGGTCTTTGCCGGAACCACAAATCTTACCGGCGTGCTCGACATTAAAGTTACAAGAGCGGGAAAAGATACAACGCTTGGAAAAGTACAGGAATTGATTCTCCAGGCCGAGCATACAAAAATCCCGATTATGCGAATCATCGATAGATATGTTCGTTGGTATATTCCTACCATTCTAATGATTTCCGCGATAATCTGGTTCTTTACGCGTGATATTGAAAGGGCGATAGGCGCTCTTGTCGTATCATGTCCGTGTGCTTTGATATTAGCGACACCGACAGCGATGGTTGCGGCTCTTTCAGCCTCTGCAAGACTTGGCATTCTGATTAAGAAAGTTGCAGACCTCGAACTTGCCGGCAGAATCACATCGATTGTCTTCGATAAAACTGGAACGCTGACAACAGGCCAGCTTTACGTTACAAAACTTACACCTGCTCAGGGCGTTGAACCTGCCGAACTTTTGACAGTTGCAGCTTCAGCCGAACAAATGAGTAAACACCCGGCCGCTAGGGCACTTCAGTTGGTAGCAAGAGAAGCTAACTTGACTCTGACCTCGGCAGAAGATTTTTCGGAAACGCCGGGCAAAGGCGTCAGGGCCGATGTCAAAGGCGAAAAAATAATCGTAGGCCGTGATACTTTCCTAAATGAAAATGGAATTGATACTTCAACCGTACCAGACCCCGCTCTTCACGAAGAACAGGGCTTCAGTACTTTATATATCGCCAGAGATAAAAAATGTATCGGCTGGATTGGTATGCAGGACAAGACCAGACCGGAAGCAAGACATTCAGTCGAGCAGCTTCGTGACGCCGGCATCAAACGCCTGATAATGCTCACCGGCGACAGGGAAGAAGTTGCCCGAAGAGTTGCCGCAGAACTCGGCTGTACGGAAGTAAAAGCCAAATGTCTGCCGCAGGATAAACTTGCGATTGTAGAAAAAATGAAAAAAGCAAACCACATTGTCGCGGTAGTCGGCGATGGTATCAACGATGCACCGGCGCTTGCAAGCGGTGACCTTGGGATCGCGATGGGTGCTGCCGGAAGCGATGTTGCTATTAATTCCGCTTCGATAGCTCTTATGAGCAACGACCTCAGGAGACTTCCTTTCCTTGTAAAGCTTTCAAGGAAAACTCGCACGATTATTAATCAAAATCTTCTGTTTGGAATTCTCTTTATAATCCTCGGCGTTTCTGCTTCGGCTGTCGGCTGGCTGCCTTTGATTTACGCCGCTCTGCTGCATTTCGGCGGTTCGCTGGTTGTAGTATTTAATAGTGCAAGGTTAGTGCGGTATGGCGAAGAACTCGATCCGCATATTGCACCAGAACAAGTTAATTTATAAGCAGTATAGAATAATATTGTTTTATTGAGAGTGTATTTTGGCCCGAACAAATGAACAATATGTGATTGAAGCGTTTTCGCTGACTAAAATCTTCTCCGATTGGTGGGGAAGAAGCAGAGTCGTTGCGGTTGACAACCTTGAGTTAAAGGTAAGAAATAACCAGGTTTTCGGCCTTTTAGGCCCGAACGGCTCTGGAAAGACAACCGTCCTGAAAATGCTGCTTGGACTTCTGCATCCGACAAAAGGAAGAGCTTTTGTTCTTGGCGGAGACTGCAAAGACCCGCGTATAAGTTCTCAAATCGGCTTTTTGCCCGAAGAGTCATATCTTTATCCTTATCTTAATGCCAGGGAAACGCTTGATTTTTATGGCAGGCTTTTTGGCTTAAACAGTAAAGTTAGAAAAGCAAGAATCGATGTGCTGCTGGATATGGTCGGTTTGGCGGGAATGTCAAACAGGCCGATAGGTACATTCTCAAAGGGTATGGCAAGAAGAATCGGCCTCGCACAGGCACTTATCAATGACCCCAAACTTCTCATCCTCGACGAACCTACAAGCGGTCTTGACCCTATCGGCACAAGACAGATTAAAGACCTCATTGTTGAACTTGCACGTCGCGGCAAAACCGTTCTGCTCAGCAGTCATTTGCTTGCCGACGCTGAGGAGGTTTGCGATACGGTGGCGATACTTTATGGCGGACTCGTACAGAGAGAAGGCAAAATAGAAGAACTTCTCGAAGAAAAAGATAAAACCCAAATAACAACAAGCGTTCTTACCGAAAGAGCGATTGAACAGATTAAGCGAATAGTTGAAAAAGACGGCGGCCAAATTGATGTCAAACCGCCGATGCAGAAACTTGAATCTTATTTCATCGATATCGTAAGAAAGGCACAGCAGGCGAAAAAGCCCACAAGCGGTGCGGTTAATCGGCTGGACGTAACTGATGCGCAGCGTGCCGCAGCCATGTCCGATGTGATTGATAAACTTGTCTCCGCGAAAGTCGAATCGCCTAAAGTCGAAAATACAGAAAAACTCTCCGTTGTCGAAACCGAAAAAACGGGAACGGATTTCAGCGTTATAAGCCAGCTCACTCAGCAGCCGCTGAAAATGCCTGAACCGGTCGAGCCTGTTAAAAGTGAAGAAATAATTACTCAGCAGGAAATTAAGAAAAATATCCTCGATGAGCTGACAAAATCTGAGGAGAATAAAGATGAATAGAGTCTGGGCTGTTGCCAAAAACAGCTTTGTCTCTGCAATGAGAATGAAGACGGCTATAGTCTTTATGCTGCTTCTCATTGTTTTGCTCCCTGTCATGAGTCTGACCGCCACAGGAGACGGCACTGTTAAAGGCCGCATTCAGAGCTTTTTAAGCTATGGACTGGGCCTGACAGCTTTATTATTGTCTATTCTTACAATTGTAGTATCCTGCCACACATTAAGTGCAGACATAAAAAACAAACGAATTTACTCCGTCGTCACCAAACCCATAAGGCGGTTCGAAATTGTATTGGGCAAAGTGCTCGGCGTTGTATTGCTCGATGTACTGCTCCTGCTTGTGTTTTCATCCGTAATATATGTACTTGCTCTCCAGATGCCCCGGTTTGTTAAAACAACTGATGAGGAACTTGCATTACTTGATAATGAATTTTTTACCGCGAGAACCGCATTAAAGGGAAAGTACGATTATGAAATGATTACTGCCCGTGCGCAGCAGGCATTTAAAAATCTTCAGGATACAGGCCAACTGGATGAAAATAAAAATAAACAGGCCGTTTTGAAGGAATTGACCGAGGCCGCCAGGTACAGTATGTTCTCGGCCGAACCCGGCGGAACCGTTATCTGGGAATTTGAAAATGTAAAGCCTTTGGATCCGAACGATTCATTGTATGTGCGCTTTAAGTTTAATGCTTCGCAAGTTCCGCCCGATGAGCTTTTTTATGGCGTTTGGTATGTCGGCGATTATCGGCAGATGAAAAATGGTCAGGAAACGATGAAAACTCCGATTTATGCCGTTCCCCGAAAAGACGTTTCAAAAACTATCCGCGAATTCCAGGTTCCTGCCCAGGCTGTCGCAGAAGACGGTTATTTGGCAGTTCTGTTTTTTAATGAACCTGAAAATAATTCGACTATAATTTTCTCTGAGGAAGATGGCTTGGAAGTACTTTACAAGGCTGGAAATTTCAGCGAGAACTATGTTCGCGCCGTACTTGTAATTTTTTCAAGGCTTATCTTTTTTGCCGTGCTTGGCGTTTCACTTACTACCTGGCTCGGTTTTCCTGTTGCGATACTGTTCTGTTTCGTTGTCTTTTTTACCGGCGTGATTAACGGCTTTATTACGACATCTTTCGATTTTATCGGTGCTAATCTTGCGTTGTTCTATAGTTTTACTATCAAGCCGATTATCTGGCTTTTACCGAAATTCGATGAAAACTATAATATCAATAAGTATATTGTTGACGCCAGATTAATTAATACAGGCTTTCTCGCCATGGCATTAATATCCTTGGCTGTAAAATCTCTTATTCTGCTTTTTGCAGGTTTTATTATCTTTGCAAAACGTGAATTAGCTAAAGTTATTGTTTAATATTAAAAATTAGAACTAAATAAATATGCGGCTTCGTGAAATTATAATTTGTATTTTCTGTGTACTTGCTGCGGCAGGACTGCTGTTTTTAGGTTCGCAAAGACTCGACAGCATTAACGCTCAGCGAAGCGAAATGAAGCTCGTTATGAATGAGCCGCTCGAGAACGCGCCGCCTTCACTGGCTTTCGCCACTGTTGCACTCGGTGCTTTCCGCGGCCTGATTGTCGATGTGCTTTGGATTAGAGCAGACCAGTTAAAGGAAGAAGGCAAATTCTTCGATGCAAAACAGCTTGCCGAATGGATTACGATGCTCCAGCCCAGGTTCGCAAAAGTTTGGGACTTCCACGGCTGGAATATGGCTTATAACATTTCGGTAACTATTCCCGCAAGCCGCCCGCAGGAACGCTGGCAATGGGTCAGAAACGGCTATGAGCTTATCAGGGATAAAGGCATCGAAATGAATCCCAAAAATATTGACCTTTATCGCTCGCTTGCGTGGATATTCCAGCACAAAATCGGCAATGTTATGGACGACTGCCACAAGTACTATAAACTCCAGCTTTATCATGGAATTAAACCGCTGCTTGGCCCCGAAACGCAGGAATATTTTATTAATATGGCGAATGCTCCGCGAAATATTCAGGACGTCTTGGCCGACCCGCAAACGGCAAAATTCATTTCCGAACTTGCCGAAAATGACCCGGTATTTTTAAATCAGGATGAGATTGTCGAATCCTATCTTTCTCTTCGTCAGCAGCCCAAGAAATTTCCAGAAAAAACTTTCGCGGTTATTGACCGTTACAGGCAATCAGATACCCTCGAAAATTTCGATATTTTCGCAAAGGCCTATCATCTGCGTAAAACCTGGAAATTCGAACCCGAGTTGATGGTCAGGCTCAACGAAACTTATGGCCCCATTGATTATAAAGACCCGAACAACGTACTTCCTTTGGACTGGACGCAGGCCGATGTTCACGCGATGTACTGGGCGGCGCTCGGTCTCGAAAAAGCCGGTAAAAAAGGAGAATACCAATTCGAAGAACTTAGCACCGATAGAATTGTTTTTCATGCCATCCAGGCTCTATATACCCGCGGCAAGATGATTGTTTATACTTCCCGCGTCCCATCTAAAAATGATCCGAACGAGGTTACAGAGCAGGAAAGCGTCTTTTTATATCCTGACCTGCGATTCTTTGATAGGTATGATTCATTGCTCCGCACATTAAAGGAAAAATATCGCCAGCTTGGCCAGGACGATGAAATTCTCGAAGTCCCGCACAGGAATATGCTCAAACGTGCTGTACTCCTGTTTTATCAGGCAGGTCACACCGATAAAGCTCTAAAGGTTTATAATGCTCTGAGAAAAGACTATCCTAAGGACCAGGAAATTCAAGTCTCACTTAATGAGTATGCAAGAGCAAGATTGATGCAGGAATTGAAGGATATAGGGCTTTCCGATGCCACAGAAATTATCACGTTGATGCTGCACGAAGGTTTTGCCCGCTACGGCGTTCACGATGATGACGAAGCTTACGGCAGAGAAAAAATGGCAAAGGAAGTTTATGACCATTACCAAAAAGAATTTGGTGATGAAGGTGTTGACAGGGTTCTGCTCCCGCCTTTTAATACTCTGTTATACGTCGGCCTAAGCAGCTTCATCAATGATCAAAGATATCCCGAAGATTTAAGAATGAATTTGATTCAGCGTATACAGGTAGAACGACCAGAACTTTATGAAAAATTGAAAGACCAGGAACAGGCTGTAATGCAGGAATTAGAGCAATTACAGCAGCAGCAACAGCAGGAGCAAGGCCAGCAGCAATGACGAACATACAGCCCCGGATTATGGATAATCTAACCGAATCTCAAAAAAGGGCCGTTTTACACAAAGACGGTCCTTTGCTTATTATAGCAGGTCCCGGAAGCGGAAAGACTCGCGTAATAACACATCGTATCGCAGCGCTCGTGCAGCAGGGCGTCTCACCTCATAATATTTGTGCAGTTACTTTCACCAACAAAGCGGCGGACGAAATGCGTCAAAGAGTATTTGCGATGAACGTTCCGCGAGGCGTACACGTCAGCACCTTTCATTCCCTCTGCGTCAGGATTCTCCGCAAGTACAATATGGCCGCACGTATCTCACCTTCGTTCAGCATATTCGATACTTCCGAGCAGAAAAAATGTATTAAGGAAGCGGTTAAAAAAGCTGAACTCGAATTAAAATCTTTTCCTCCCGCCGCGATGCTCGAAACCATTTCGCGTTTGAAAAATAATCTTGAAGATGTAAATACATTTGAGCAAAGAGCAGGTGGTGATTTTTTCCTGAAATGTGTTTTAAAAATATATAAGAATTATCAGAAAATCCTCGATAAAAATAACGCGCTCGATTTCGACGATTTACTTTTCAAAACTGCTTTTCTTCTCAAGAATAATCCTGAAATCAGAAAGCAGTTGAATGACCAGTATAGGTACCTGATGGTCGATGAATATCAGGATACCAATCACGCTCAGTACCAAATTGCCCGCGGCCTTTCAGCCGAGCATGGCAACATCTGCGTAACCGGCGACCCCGACCAATCCATCTACGGCTGGCGCGGAGCCGATATCGGCAATATTCTTGCCTTCGAAAGAGATTGGCCGACCGCCGTCATTATTAAACTTGAGGAAAATTTCAGGTCGCTTCCCGAAATTCTCAAAACAGCCGACAGGCTTATAGTTGCCAATAAAAGCCGCAAAGCCAAAGAACTCCTTCCCGTTCACCAGGGCAGCGCCGAAATTTCCGTCGATTGCCTCGAAGACGAACAGGCAGAAGCATCTTTTATTTCCGGCCGCATCAGCACTCTGTTGAACAAAGGCGCAATGCCGAACGAAATCGCAATATTTTACCGCGTAAACTCGATGAGTAGGGCGATTGAAGAATCGCTGGTTATAAATAATATTCCATATCAAATCGTTCGCGGCGTTGAATTTTACAATCGCAAGGAAATCAAGGATATGCTCGCGTATCTTCGATTGATAATAAATCCATTCGATGACCAGGCTTTTACACGCATAGTAAACACCCCCGCAAGAGGCATCGGCGATACAACCGTATCCAAACTCGAGTCGTTTGCCGCTTTCAATAATATGAGTATATTCCAGGCCGCCAAAAACTGCGATAAAATGGAATCATTGCCTCAGTCGACTAAATTAAAGCTCAAAGTCTTTATAAAAATGATAGAAGATTTCCAGACGGAAAAAGACGGCCCCGCAGCAATTATTATGGAAAGAGTCTTCAAGCAAAGCGGTATGTACGAAGCCCTCAAAATCGAAACCGCCGAAGAGGATTACAGCAAGGCGCCGCCGATTGACAATGTATATGAACTTATTAATTCCGCAAAACGATTTGACGAACAGCACAACGCCGGCCTTGTGGATTTTATCCAGCACATTGCCCTTTTCAGCGACACCGATGCCTACGACAGCAGAAGCGGCAAAGTTTCGCTTATGACCCTTCATTGTGCCAAGGGCCTCGAGTTTGATAATGTCATTATCGCCGGCCTCGAACAGGGGCTTCTCCCGCACGAGCGCAGTGTCGAAAATCCTCAGGAGCTTGAAGAGGAAAGAAGGCTGTTTTTCGTCGGCATTACAAGGGCCAAAAAAAATCTTTGTGTAACATTATGCCGCTATAGAACCATCCATGGCCAGACAATGCGAACTATAAGGTCGCAATTCCTTTTTGAAGCCGGCCTCGAACCTAAGGAATTGGAGCAGAAAGAAGTTGTTGAAGAAAAAGATGCTCTTGATTATGATAACACCGACAGTCAGGTGCGCCATGAGATTGGATTAAAGGAAGGGCAGCTTGTTTCGCATATCAAGTTTGGGACTGGAAGAATTAGTAAAATCCATAATCTTGGTGCAGACAGCGTCGTCGAAGTTCAGTTTAGAAACGGAATGATTAAGCAGTTAATGCTGAAATATGCCAATTTAACTATTGTCGAATAATAATAATTAGGAGCATTTATGGAAAAGCCGCAGGTGAAGTTTTATTACAAGAATGTTACAGAAGAAGTTTTGGGCAAAGAGCATGGCATAACAAAAGAACAATTCAAAGAGCTTGAAAAAAAGACAACCCCTCTCATCCACCAGCTAAATACTGAACGAAAGGCAGGCAAAGTAAAATACAGAGATTTGCCTTATCAGACCGATACGGTTGCACAGGTCAAAAAAATCGTTGCCCAGATAAAAGGCTGTGAAAATTTCGTCGTGCTCGGCATCGGCGGCTCCGCTCTCGGCAACATCGCTTTGCAGACCGCGTTAAATCCATATATGTATAATCTCGATGAAAAGCAGAGAAAAGGGAGTCCTCGCCTTTTCGTGCTCGACAACGTTGACCCTGTGCAGATGAAATCTTTTTTCGATTGGCTCGGCGATAAACTCGATAAAACTATTATTAATGTCATCAGCAAATCCGGCAGAACTGCCGAAACAGCCTCGCAGTTTATGACTGTTTGCGAATTGATAGAGAACAAGCTCGGCAAAGATAAATTAAAAGACCACGTCGTCGCTACAACAGACCTCAAAGCCGGTACGCTTCGCAAAATTACCGACCAGTTTGGCTTTAGAAATCTCGAAGTTCCCGATGGTGTCGGCGGCAGGTTCAGCGTTCTCAGCGCAGTAGGCCTTTTGAGTGCAGCCGTTTGCGGCATCGATATCGATGAACTCCTTGCCGGCGCTGCCGATATGGACAAAAAAGTCAGCATCACCGATTTTTACAAAAACCCAGCCGCGGTAAACGCCGCAATAAACTGGCATTACTATAACAGGGGCAAAAAAATATCAGTAATGATGCCGTATAGTTATAGCTTAAAAGATTTGTCCGACTGGTACAGGCAGCTATGGGCCGAAAGTCTCGGCAAAACCAAAGATATCTCCGGCAATGATATTTTCGTTGGCCCGACTCCCGTAAAGGCACTCGGCGCAACCGACCAGCACAGCCAGGTTCAGCTTTACCGTGAAGGCCCGAATGACAAGCTATTTACGTTCCTTAGCGTAGAGCAATTCAGCGATGACGTAATAATCGGTAAATCCCCCGATATAGCGCCGGAACTCGCTGTGCTTTCAGGACATAAAATGAGCAAACTCATCAACGCAGAGAAAACCGGAACCGAATACGCCTTCATCGCCAGCAAAAGACCCTCCCTTACTGTTGCTTTCGATAACGTTTGTGCTTATACTATCGGCCAGTTTATTTATCTCTTCGAGGCGACAACATCGATTGCAGGTATGCTGTTTAATATTAATACGTATGACCAGCCTGCTGTCGAACTTGGAAAAGATGCGACGCTCGCGCTTATGGGAAGCAAAGATTACGCTCAGCTCGCTGAAAAAATTAAACCTTTTAAGGAAATGGACAGCAACTTTATAATATAAGAAAAGGAAACGATATGGCGCGGTTTGCAGTTATTATGGCGGGGGGAACAGGAAAGCGGCTCTGGCCCCTAAGCAGAGAAAACAGACCCAAGCAGGTTCTCAAATTAATCGATGGCGATACTCTGCTCCGCAGATGCTTCCAGAGAATAACCACCCATTTCGACCATCGCAGCATCATCGTACTGACCAATAAAGGTTATTCCGACCTCGTGCGTGATAATCTTCCCGAGATTCCTTACGACAACGTCATTTCCGAACCCGAAGTTCGCGACACCGCAGGTGCTATCGGTCTTGCCGCCGCAGTCCTCGCGAGGTTCGACCCGGATGCTACAATGGCCGTCGTTACCGCAGACCAGATTATCAAACCCGCAAACATATTTAATCAGGCCCTTGCGGATGGTATGAACTTCGTCGAAAATAATCCTGAAGCTCTGATTACTTTCGGAATTCAGCCTTCATTCCCTGATACCCAACTCGGTTATATAAAATTGGGCAAAAGTCAGCAATGCGCGAAATGCAATAACGAAATTTACGAAGTCGAGTCTTTCAAGGAAAAGCCCGACCTGCAAACCGCAAAAGAATATCTTTCATCCGGCCAGTACTGCTGGAACTCCGGCCTTTTCGTCTGGAAAGCCAGAAGAATACTTGAACTGCTTTACCAGAATATTCCGCAGACCAAACCGCCTCTCCAGAAAATTCAGGCCCATTGGGGCGGCCCCAATCAGGAAGAGATACTTCAGGAATGTTTTGTAAAACTCCCGAAGATAAGCATTGATTTCGCCGTCATGGAAAAAGCCCCGCAAGTCCACGCTATCAAACTAAATTGCCAATGGCTTGATATGGGTTCATTCTCCGCTCTGGCAGACATTATACAATCCGACAAAAACGGAAATATCGTCGTCGCTTCTCAAAGCGAACTTATGGATTGTAAAAACAGCATTCTCGTAACTGAAGATAAAAATCATTTGATAGCCGCCGTTGGCCTAAAAAATATGGTTGTCGTGCACAGCCCCGATGCCACGTTTGTCTGTCCCATAGAAGAGACCGGCAAATTAAAGGAATTGCTGCAAAGCATCAGGGATCGCGGCGGAGCGCAATATCTCTAACTATGCGATTTTTATGTATTGACCTTGGCGATAAACGTACCGGCCTTGCGATTTGTGATGGCGATGAAATCATGGCAAGTCCGCTGGGTATCATCGAAGGCCAAAAAAATCTTCAGTATGAAATTATCAAAATTGCGAAGGAGCATCAGGTTCAGGGCCTTGTCTTTGGTCTGGCTCTGAATATGGATGGCACCGAAGGCGACAGGGCGATACAGACTAAAAAAATTGTAGAGGAAATCAAAACGAAAATTAGCTTGCCCGTTTTCTTTCAGGATGAAAGACTTTCAACTTTTTCCGCCGGCAATAAACTCTCTCGAATCGGCCTGACGCATAAAAAGAAAAAATTTAAAATTGACGCAATCGCCGCCGCCGAAATCCTCACAGAATTCCTCAACTCCCGTAAAAAAGTATCTGGGAACCAAAATAACTATTAACCCCCGCACCTGTGGCGGGCGAAAAAAAACTTGTCAAACGATTCCACAAATTTTCAATCTCTCAATCTTTCAATCTTAAAAATCTTTAGTGTCTTGTGCCTTGGTGCCTTAGTGGCTCCAGTATTAGTGATTCTCTCCCCCGAACCACCATAAAAAGTGTTCACTTTGATATACTTTTCTCCGCTTTTTTCTCACTTTTTTTCGCTTTTTAGTCACTATTTTTTGCTTTTTAAAGGCATTTTTTAGTGCGCATTCAGGTCACAAGCTTGCACAGTTTGCGCACAAAATCGCAAATTTAGCGCAATTAAATACATGCGCAGAATTTTTTTGAATATTTTTGAAAATTTTAAAAAAAGCATTGACTAAGATTAATTAGTTTCGTATTATCACTATTACCATTGGATTAGTGATGATGGATATGGAAAACATTTATATAACGCCAAAAATTATATCGCAGAAATGCAGATATGCCTTGCGGGCCATATTTGAGCTGGCAAGCCGGCATACAACAGAAGCGGTGAAGATCTCTGACATAGCCGCTGCCCAGGCAATATCTCCGCGTTTCCTGGAGAATATACTTGTCGAGCTAAAGCAGGCAGGTTTTGTTGCCTCAAAAAGGGGCAATGATGGTGGATATTTTCTGGCTCAGCCCCCTGAAAACCTGACGGTGGGGCAGGTGATTGCCTTTGTGCAAGGTACTGCCAAATCTAATGTTATGGCGTCTGTCGGCCTCGGTTCTTTAAGAAACGGCGACTATGCTTTTTCTCATCTTTGGCAGAGATTAAATGATTCGATAGCTGCCATTTACAATCAGATGACTTTTGCCGACCTCGTCAAAGAAGAAGCTACAGCAGTTAAAAGCTATGTGCCCAATTACGTAATTTAATTTAGTTTTTTTTATTTATAATTCCTACTAAACCTATAGGAACACTTACAAGGCAGAAAATGGAAAGTCATTTAAGAAGTATATTAAAGGGTGTAACTTGGCGAGTTGGCGGCACCACCGTAACGATTTTAGTCGCATGGTTATTTACCGGAAATATTAATATCGCGGCAAAAATCGGTTTAATCGAAACGGTTCTGAAAATCAGTGTTTTCTATATACACGAACGTTTGTGGAATCACATAAATATCGGCAAAGAAAAGAAACCAGAGTATCAAATTTAATTTCATAAGGAGTATCAAATGATACAAAGCGTTGCAGAACAAGATGTTAGAGAATTAGTAAATGGCCTCAATTATGCCCAGAAGGTCGAGCGAAGCCTCGAACTGATTCGCTGGGCATGGAAAGAATATGGCGATGGCCTCGTTGTCGCCAACAGTCTCGGCAAAGATTCGGTTGCCGTTTGGGATCTCGCTAAAAAAGTCAGTCCCAAAATTCGCGGGTTTATTGTTACTACCCGATTTAAGCCTGTTGAAACCGTACAATTTATGAACGAGCAGGTTCTTAAATATCCCGAGCAAAGGGTATTTAAAAATGATGAGTCCATTCCGGAAGCGCTTTACGCAACCGAACCGGACAAATGCTGCGATATTCTCAAGGTCGAGCCTACCCGCAGGGCTATAAAGGAAATGAATGTTACCTGCTGGGTAACCGGTCTGCGTTGCACCGAAGGCAGAACACGTACAGATTTCAAGGAAATCGAAGAAAGGGATGCCGGTCTATTGAAGCTCAATCCTATTCTTATCTGGCATGAACGTGAAGTCTGGCAGTATCTTGCCCTGAACAAAGTTGATGTAAATCCTCTCTATTCAAAGGGTTATCGCTCACTTGGCTGCTCGCCTTGCACGAAAATTACGCTTGATATAAATGAACGTGCCGGACGATGGATTGGCACAAGCAAATGCGGTGGAGAATGCGGAATACATACAAGACCGTTAACTGCAAAGGTTTAAGTGATTTTATGGGCAAAGATATATATGCTTTTGACTAAAAAAATGATTGATGTTATAAGAGCGATTGCCGAGCATCTTGCGTTGGCAGGTGAATTATTGGTAATAGGCAGAATAATTGAAATTAATGATAACGGCATAAAAAATGGCGAACGACAAAACTGACAATATTTTACGGTTTTCAGCGGCTGCGGATAAACTTCATGGTGTTTATCCGCAGAAGCAGGAAGGGCTGTTTATGCTGCGAGTTAAAATCCCCGGTGGGAGACTGACTTGGCCGCAATGGCGTGTCTTTGCTCAGGTTCAGGAAACGTATTCACCGGATACACCCGTACATTTTACAACCCGCCAAGACATAGAATTTCACAATTTGCAGCTTGGCGATATCGTAGAAGCACAGAAAATTCTGATTAAAGCAGGACTTTCTTTTTACGGCTCTGGCGGCGATGCGTTGCGAAATGTCACCGTATGCAGCGGTTGCGGATTATGCGCTGAAAGTTTCGAAGTTTTTGAAATTTCTGTCGCCGTCGAGGAATATTTACAATCACTGCCCGCCTCAGCAAATTTGCCTCGCAAATTCAAAATCAGTTTTTCCGGTTGTCAAAAAAATTGCGCAAGACCGTATCTAAACGACATTGGCTTTATCGCCGTATCAGAGAGTCATTTCAACGTAATAACAGCCGGTTCTCTCGGCCCCATACCTGCTTTAGGTATCGAAACATACAAAAACCTGCAAGTTTCTGATGTGTTTTTTTTATGCCGAGCTGCGATAGAAATGTTCGCCGAACTCGGTGATCGCACCAACAGGCGAAAAGCAAGATTGCGCCATATCCGCCAGAAATTAGGCGATGATGCATTCCTGTCTGAATTAGACAGACGGTTTAAGCAAGTTGTTAAAGAGCCTCAGCCGAATATAAATTCATTATCGAAAAGTAAGCCTGATTTTAAACTTTTGCACCGTCTAAACATTCCCGATGGCGATATAAGCACAGAGCAGATTATTCAGCTGGCTGATTTATGCGAAAATCAAGGTGTTGAATCGCGAATTAACTTTGAGCATGGTATAGAGCTTTATGGCTCAAAGCATCTGGAATTACCGGTGAATCTGAAGCAGTTCGAAAATGGCCTTGTCATAATTGCCTGTCAGGGCGGCAGAACCTGTCCTTACGGCCTTATTAATACTCAAAATGCCGCTTTAAAAATAAGAAAAGCATATGAAAAAATTGATCATTCAAACATCCATATAAACATTTCCGGCTGTTCAAACAATTGCGCCCACAGTGCTGCTGCGGCAATTGGGTTTGTTGGCCTTAAACGAGATGGCAAAGAACACGTGCAGTTATATACCGGCGGGGGAGATGGCAAAAATCCAATGCTGGCTCAGAAGCGAGAAATTATAGACGTTGAAAATATCACTTCTGATACTTTTAATCATATCAAATAAATTAAGCTTGTTGAACCTTTGCGATAATGTCGTCCGGAATATCAAAATTGGAATAAACATTCTGAATATCATCATGTTCTTCAAGTTCATCTATAAGGGAGAGAATTTTTCTCGCCGATTCCGCATTGGTAATAGGTATCGAATTTTGAGGAATCATAGATATTTCAGAAATCTGAGTTGGGATTTGTTTGTCATCCAACGCTTTTTTAAGACCTTCATACGCGGACTGTTCACAGGTAATTTCGTAAACCTCTCCTGTGTTTTGAATATCTTCAGCACCTGCCGACAAAGCTAATTCCATCAAATCGTCTTCATTGGCATCTTTTGTCAAAACTGTAATAAGTCCTTTTTTGGTGAACATATAGCTCACGCACCCGGTTGAACCGAGTGAACCGCCGTGATGTTCAAAAATTTTCCTTATCTCAGGCGCCGTTCTGTTTCTGTTATCAGTCAATGCTTCGGCCATAATAGCTACTCCGCCATGAGCGTAGCCTTCATAAACGACCCCGACAAACGCAATCATATCGCCTCCGCCGGCGCCTTTCTTGACTGCCTTTTCGATTGTGTCTTTTGGCATATTGGCCTGTTTGGCCTTATCGATTGCGTATCGCAGAGCAAGATTTTGCCCGGGGTCAGGGCCGCCGTTTTTCGCTGCAACGATTATTATTCTGGCGATTTTGCTCCAGACTTTGCCGCGTTTTGCGTCATTAGCTGCTTTTTTATGTTTTATTCCGGCCCAGTGTGAATGTCCTGACATAATATATCTACCTTATAGATTTTATTAATGAATAACTTTATTAAGCGGATAAGTAATAATTCCAGAAGCACCGCCACGCTTGAGTTTCGGCACAATATTCCGTTCAGTAATCGTGTCAACTACGACTTCGACAGCGCAGAATTCACTATCAGCAAGCGAAGACACTGTCGGGCTTTTTTCTGCAGGCAGGATTTTCAGGATTGCTTCAAGTTTATTTTTTGGAACGTTCATTTTCAATCCTACTGTTGTTTTCGCGTCAATGGCGGCATTTAGCAGGATGGAAATATTTTCGATTTTTTCACGTTTGAATTTATTTTTCCATGCATTGCTATTAGCAATAAATCTTGTTGTCGATATCAGCAGGGTATCTATTATTCGGAGATTGTTCGCTTTAATGCTCGAACCGGTTTCAGTGAGTTCTACGATAGCATTAACTAATCTCGCTTTTACTTCGGTTGCTCCCCAACTGAATTCCACTTTTACTTTGATGCCTTTTTTCTTGAAATATTCTTTTGTTACTCCGACAAGTTCGGTTGCGATGATACCGCCGTCAAGGTCTTCAGGTTTTTTTATCTTTGATTCTTCAGGCACTGCGAGAACCCATTTAGTTGGGTTCGAAGTGGCTTTGCTGTATAACAATTCGCATACTTCGTGTACTGACGATTTATTTTCAACTATCCAGTCATGCCCGGTAAAGCCCGCATCGAGCACACCGTCTTCGACATATCTGCTTATCTCCTGTGCCCGCAGCATAATCAAACTGATTTGATCATCGTTAATTCGCGGAAAATAACTTCTTTCATAACCTGTTATTCTAAAGCCCGCTTTATCAAAAAGCTCGAAAGTGGCTTTTTCAAGGCTTCCTTTTGGGATACCAAGTTTGAGAATTTGTTCAGACATATAACCTCCGTATTATGATTTTGGTTTGGCATTCTTTTTGTCATCCGACAATATCTGTGCCGCCTTTGGATTTGCCAGTTCGCTGTCGTGCCGAACAAGCGAATAAAATGTATAAGCTTCAGACGCTGAAACTTGTTTTTCAATAAACGATTCAATCTGGTTGTCGTCCCACTGTTCATCAACGAGATTATACGTTTTGAAATACTGTATCATCTTGTCTGTAAGCGGAACTGCATGACCGTTTAGTGCTGTAAGATATATGAAATTACGGACAAATGCCGTCATTCCATTCAGCTTTTCGAGTATTTCTCTCACTCCTTTTTTGCCGGCGCCGACAAGATTTTCCGTAACCAGACTGTCATATTTCTGGAAAATGGCGTTAAGCAGTGAAGTAATTTTAATAGCTTTCGATTCGGCATTATTTATATCGCCCCCGATAACTCCGACTATTTCTTCAACGCGGGCAACTCGCAAATCATTGAAATCTACAAAATGAGATTGGATTTTTCTTATTGCCGACCTGGCCCCGGATTCGGGACAATCTGCGCAAAGCGATGCGAATATCATTGCTTCAATCATGTCTTCATAGGCTGTTTTTTTTGGTTTTTCGGCGCCTTTTTTAAGTGCGCTGAACAATTTCTTTACTTTTTGAGAATACTGCAGCGGTTTTTTCATTTCTTTTCGTCTTCCGGTTTGAATTCTTTTGAGACTTCATCGATGAGTCTCAATGTTTCCATTGTTTTTTTCAGTCTTTCATCCAGATGAAAATAAAGATGAGGGCAAAATCTCGATTCCATATAATCACCCAGCAACGACTGAATTCTGCCTGCCGCATGCTGGATCGCCGTAAAAATCACCCGCTGTTTCGTGTCATTTTCCGTCATTATGCTAATAAATACTTCAGCGCTCTTAAGATCGGGTTCGGCTCTGACCTCTGTTACGCTTATAAAACCTTCGATGCGCGGGTCTTGCAGGTGATTATTAATGATATCACTTACTGCTTCTTTTATTACCCGTGACATTCTTTCTTGTCTTCGACTTGGCATAACGCACCTAAATTGTTCTTTGAATCTTTATTATTTCATATACCTCGAAGACATCGCCTTTCTTGATATCATCAAAACCGGCAATCTTTATGCCGCATTCAAATCCTGTTCCGACTTTCTTGACATCATCCTTAAAATGTTTTAGTGATTCAATCTGACAATTGTCTCTGAGAACAACATTGTCTCGAATGAGCCTAATTCTTGCATTACGCGTAATCTCGCCTTGTTCTACATAACAGCCGGCGATAGTCCCGACACTCGGGATTTTGAATGTATCGCGAACCGCTGCTTTGCCAAGACTGTTCATCTTTTCTTCAGGCTCGAGCAATCCTGACATGGCTTTCTTGAGATCATCGGTAATTTTGTAAATAATATTATACAGCCGTATGTCCACGCCTTTAGATTCGGCAATTTTCGATGCCTTATCTTCCGGGAGAACATTAAAGCCAATAACAATAGCATTGGAAGCCTCGGCCAAAACAACGTCGCCTTCGGTAATTGCTCCTACCGCAGCGTGCAGAATCTTGACCTGAACTTCTTCTGTACTTAAATCTGAAAGATATTTAGCTAATACGTCAACAGACCCCTGAACATCCGCACGGATGATAACGTTGACTTCTTTTGCCTTGCCTGCTTCGATATGAGTGAAGAGATTTTCCATAGTAACGAGCGAACGCGTCGCAAGCGCTGCTTTACGCGATAATGTCTTTTTCTCTTCGGCAGCCGCTTTGGCTCTATTAATATCGCTTAAGCAGTAAAATCTGTCGCCTGCCTGAGGAACATTGTTTAATCCCGATACTTCCACCGGCATTGCGCTTATTGCTGAATTAATTGATTTTCCGGCACTATCTTTTAAGGTTCGTATTCTGCCGTAACTTGTACCGGCAAGAATGATATCGCCTTTTTTAAGCGTGCCTTCCTGAATAAGAATCGTTGCCATCGGGCCTTTTGTCGGATTCAATTTTGCTTCTACAACCCAGCCTGTGGCCGGAATTGTCGGGTCTGCTTTAAGGTCGAGAAGTTCTGAAGCATAGTCAAGATGTTCTAAAAGTTCTTCGATGCCGATATTCTTCGTTGCGCTTGTCTTTACGACATCTGTTTTTCCGCCCCATTCTGCGGGAGCAAGTTCGTACTCTGACAGCTGGCCATATAGTCTGTTTATGTCGACACCCGGCAAATCTATTTTGTTTAAAGCAACGATGATATGAACACCTGCCGCTTTAGCGTGATTAATTGCCTCTTTTGTCTGAGGCATCACACCGTCATCGGCAGCCACAACGAGTACCGCGATATCAGTCATATTTGCACCACGTGCACGCATTGCTGTAAATGCTTCATGGCCTGGAGTATCAAGAAACGTAACGCGTTTGGCGTTAGTTTTGTCGCCCCAGACGACCTGGTATGCGCCCATGTGCTGAGTTATGCCGCCGGCCTCACCAGCCGCAACTTGCGCAGATCTGATTTTATCGAGGAGACTTGTCTTGCCATGGTCAACGTGACCAAGCATCGTTACTATCGCTGAACGCCTTTGGACATTTTTTCGCTCTCTTTTTGTGAATTCTTCTGCAATTTGTTGTTCGAGAGTCAATTTGGGCTGAATAACTAATTCCGTACCCAAATCGAGAGAAACAATCTCTGCAATTTCATTTGGAATCACCTGATTAGCCACTGCCATAATATTGTGTGCCAGCAGTCTTTCGATTATCTCGGCTGTTTTTACGCCGAGAGCACCGGCCAATTCTTTTACAAGCACTGGTTCGGTAACAACTGCTTTTTCAGGTTTGATCTTCGGAGCTTCGTCAGCTTTTGTTTTTTTGGTTTCTAATTTTCTGACCGGCCTTAGACGCATGCCTTCGCCGCCGGCGGCTTCGAGCCTTGCGCGTCTCTCTTCAAGGTCTCTTGAACGGAGCTTGCGCGCGGTTTTCTGTTCTCGGAGAGCCTCTTCGGCAGTCAATTGAACTTCATCGTGCCTGCGGCCATGCGTTTTTTTCTTGCCTTTGCCTGCTTTGGATTTCGAATCTGCAATTTGCGGCGCACTTGCCAGCAACGGCTCTGAGGCAGCCTGCTTATATGATGGTTTTGTAAGCTGCGGCCTTGGTCTGGGTCTGGGGCGTTCGATTTCTTCAGGTTTTTCAACGCGTATAACCCTTGGGCCAGCCAATTGAGCAGGTTTCGGTTTTCCGAGCATCGGGCCGGCAGGTACTACCGGAGCTGGTTTTGGAGGCTCAGGTATAATTTCAGGAGGAGCGGGGGGCGGTGTTTCGTCAATAACGGGAGTTTCAGCGGGTTCTTCAGCCGCAACTGTTTCAGACTCAGACTCTTCCGCAACTGTAGTTTCAGGTATTTCTGCTTCACTAACCTGCGGAGTTTCTGTTTGCTCGGTTACCTCAGGCTCAACCGGTTCTTCCGGTACTTCAACTTTTTTCTTTCTTCTGACCCGAACCTTTGCAAGGTCAACCGGAGCAGCAGTTTCCACTGTTGTCGTATGCGCACCCTCGCTGAACCATTCGCGAATTGTAGCAGCCAAACCTGCGGATATTGTGGACATATGGTTTTTAATGTCCAGACCTTCAGCCTGGCATTTATCGATAATGGCCTTGCTGTTGACGCCAAGTTCCTTGGCTAAAAGATGTACTCTTGTAATTGCCAATGCGAATACGCTCCATATTAAACTATATTTGAGTTAACCGTTTATTTCCGGTTGAATTTCTGCTTTTTTAGCTATTTCATTCAATCGAGCTGTTTCATTCATTAAAGTTTCAGCTATGGTTCTCTTGTCGGTCTCGGCTGTTTGTTTTCTGGCTAAATCCTCGGCAACCTGAATTATTCTTTTTGCCATTTCCGGATTAAGCCCGATTTCTTTTATAAGCGGGTCAGCACCTATTTCCGCAAGGTCCAGAACTGAAATAACACCCAATGCAATGAGTTTATCGACGAAGGCATAATCGAGTCCTTCGATATCTTTAAGCCCGTTTGTAAGTCTTTCGACTTCCTGGTTATATTCTTCCGGCGTTAAAATATCGATATCCCAATCTGTCAATCTTGCCGCAAGTCTCACGTTTTGGCCGTGTTTGCCGATTGCCAGACTTAACTGGTCTTCCGGCACAACAACAGTTGCTCCGCCAAGTTCGAAGCACAGGGCAACCTGAGAACACTTTGCGGGCATAAGTGCATTCGCTATAAGTTCATGCGAAGATTCATTCCATCTAACTATATCGATTTTTTCGCCTCCGAGTTCGTCAACAATATTTTTTATTCTGCTGCCCCGAACGCCAACGCAAGCACCCACCGCATCTACCTTTGGGTCACTTGACAGAACCGCGATTTTCGTTCTGTAACCGGCTTCGCGAGCTAAGGCCTTGATTTCTATGATGTTTTCCGCAACTTCGGGAACTTCGAGTTCGAACAGTCTGCGAATAAAATCAGGATGTGTACGAGACAAAATAATCTTTATCTGGCTGCCGCTTTCGCGAACATCGAGAATTAAGCTGCGGATTCTTTCGCCAACGTGGTGGCTTTGGCCGCTGATTTGTTCGCTTTTTGGCAGAATAGCTTCGGTTCTGTTGTTTATTGTTACAATTAACGCGCCGCCTTCAAATCTGACGGATGTTCCGCTAATAATGTCGCCTTTTCGCTCTACAAACTCATCGTAAACGCTTTGACGTTCATCTGCTTTGATTTTCTGAATCATAACCTGCTTTGCGGTTTGAGCGGGAATTCGGCCGAGTTTTTTGATGTCAATCTGCTGGCCATCTTTGAAAGCAACAATTTCGCCCGTCTGGCGGTCGATCCTAACTTGAATATCGGCCTCGACTTCGGATTTGCCGAAATATTTTCTTGCAGCGGAAACCATCGCGGATTCCAAATCAGCGAAAATGGATTCCCTGTCGATGTTCTTATCGCGAGCTATATTGTCAACTATTCGAACTAATTCCTGATTCATTATTTGCCTTTCACATCATATAAATAAAAAGTGGAAACTCCACTAAATGAACGTTTCCACTTCAAATAACAAAATGTCATTTTTAAGTACAAAATCTACATCAATACAGCCTCCGATGCAGAATCAGTACATATTGCCTTCCAAGCGAAAGCGTTCATAAGCCGCGCATAAACTGTTTGCGGCTCTGTAATTGTAGCCGCAAGGCTACTCACGGCTTTTAATACCTATAAATATCATTGCTTACCTTCCGTTCCGTTACTACTGCGAACAATATAGTAAAGTTCGATTATACTTTGAGATAATGCAATGTCAAACATATAAAAAGATAATTGGTTATAGGGGATAGGGTATAGATAGGAGAAAGTCGATAAAGGAAATCGGCTAAGTTGTTACGCAGCTTGTTTCGTCTTATGATTTCAGGTTATGCAAAAACCAAAAATCCGCAAATGGGGTATTTCATGGCTTGTGCGGAATTCATGAGTCCATCAGCATAACTGTTTAATCGTTATCAATCTCCCTCTCAAGATTACGTGTAACTGTCAACTGCAAAGATATTAACGTAATAAGTTGTTTTACATGGCTCAGTATTCTCTCTCGCTTTTTTGGTTCTATTTTATTCCTGGGCCGCTCTTTTTGATTGTTTTTTCTGCTTTTCATCTATAAGAACTCCTTGACTGATATTCCTTTTTATGGTATTATTTTAAAAATACTACGCAATTAAGTGTATTTAATACGCATTTGCGAATATTTCAAGTATAAAATTCGCATTTACGAAAACTTTTTATGGATGAACTCGAAAAAAGCATAATACATAGGATAATTGGTGTTCGAACATCGCTGGCAGGCGAGCGAGGCCGCAATAAATTCGCTAAAATGCTTGACCTAAGCCCCTCTACATACAGCTATTACGAAAAAGACAGAATCCCGCCCGTTCCGGTTCTTGTTAAAATCTGCCAGTTATGTAACATTGATTTGAACTGGCTTTTGACTGGTAAAAATGGCGAATCAGATAAAGCAATTTCGAGTGAACACCTTAAAATAATTGCAAAAACCCAAAAAATCATTGAAAAACAACCAAATTCCGTAAATGCTCTTTCAGCTTTTTTAAACCTTTTAGAAGAAAAGGCTTCGTTCGAAACGGCGGTAAAATCGCAAAATTCCTCGAAAAACGGCTGGATTCCGGTTTTGGGCCGAACAGCCGCCGGCGTTCACGGCTCATGGAGTCAGTCAATTGGAACCGATTCGAGGGTTGTTGAAACGCATATTGAACAGTTGGTTCAAAAGCATCTGAATTCTTCCATCGTTAATTCTATAACTGCGGATATCACCGTAGATTCCCAGACTAGGGGGATTATACAGGCTTTGAACAAGTCGCAGGCTAATTTAATACAAACCACTGGTAATAATGAAGATGATGTTGTTCAATTTGTCGAATGTTCGGAAGTTCACAATCTTTTTCCCGATAGTTTCGCTTTGCAGGTCGATGGCGATAGTATGTCGCCTCGGATAAACGATAGCGATATCGTCATTGTCAGTCCTTCTTTGGCCGCTGTTGAAGGTCTGCCTGCCATTATTCGCATAAGTAATGCAATAGGCGTTACTTGTAAGCTGATTAGAATGGAAGATAAGTCCGTTCATCTTATCCCGATAAACGAAAAATACGAAACGAAAGTAGCGGCTAAAAACCAGATTTTGTGGTCTCTGGCCGTAATTTGTCATATTAAATTGAAAAAGTAGATTTTTATCTCTTGTTTGCCGATATTATAAGTAAGTAATTTAATTCATAAGCTCTTTGTAATATTGATTTTAGTTTATTATTTTTTGGAGTATTTTATATGTTATTGCACTTTATTCGGTTCTTTTTTATTGTTATTTTATTTGCTGCACTTTTTCTTAGTATCACCAGTCAGGTTGAAGATCCTGCAGAAGCACAGAGACTCACACAAAGTCAGATTTGGATTGTGTTTATAGGGGGTCTTGTGCTTGCAGTCGTGGTTTTGTTTATCGACTGGCTCCTGCCGAAACGTTCGTTAAGCGCGCTTGCGGGTGTATTTTTTGGTCTCATTGTAGGTATCTTTTTCAGTTGGGCTCTAACTTTAGTGCTCGACATGATTAATGAGGTTTTCAAAATCGGCCTTGAAGGAAGCAATCTTAAGCTTACAAAATGGATGATGGGAATTTGCATTTGCTACTTTGTAATCAGCTTCATTATGCGTACAAAGGATGAAGTGCGTTTCATCATTCCTTATGTTGAATTTTCACGTCAAACCAAAGGCGTAAGGCCTTTGGTGCTTGATACTTCGGTCATTATCGATGGCCGAATAGCCGATATTTGCCAGACAAAGCTGTTCGATGCGCCGTTTATAGTTCCCCGATTTATATTGAATGAGCTTCAATTAATTGCAGATTCCGCAGATAAACTCAAAAGAACCCGCGGCCGACGCGGTCTTGATATTCTGCATAAATTGCAGGAAAACACGCATATTGAAGTAAAAATCGATGATACACCACCTCCGGGCGTTGATGAACACGCACAGGTTGACCAGAAACTTGTCGCTTTCACTAAAAACTGTGATGGCAAGCTTATTACCAATGATTATAATCTCAGCAAGGTCGCCCAGGTAAGGCAGGTTGATGTAATTAATATCAATGATTTGACCAATTCTTTGAAAACTGTCGTTCTGCCCGGCGAATCAATGCAAGTTCGCATAATCAAACCCGGCGAAGAAGCCCAGCAGGGCATTGGCTATCTCGATGACGGCACTATGATTGTAGTCGAAGAAGGCAGAAGTAAAATTGGCGAAAAAGTCCAAATTGTTGTAACAAGCGCACTTCAAACTTCCGCAGGAAGGATGATTTTCGGCAAATATGACAGGCCCATTAACGGTCAAAACGATGAAAACGGCAAAGATGTACCAAACAACTACAGGCCCAGAAAACAATACAGTTAACTTTTGATAGTGATGAAGAAATGGTCTGACAAATACATTTGGATAATGTATCTGAGGCATGCAGTTTGTACAGTTTTGGTATTTTGGCAGGTTTATGGCTGAGACGGCAAAAAACTATAAGGTTCACCTGATTTATATATCGCTGGCAGTTGTAACATTTATCGCTTTCGAGCCGATACTTCACAATAGTTTCATAAGCTTCGATGATGATGAATATATATATAACAACCCTGCTGTATATACTGGTCTAAAGTTTGAGAATGCAATTGGAGCGTTTACAAACGTTCATTCCAATAATTACCATCCTTTAACCACGATATCTCACATGATAGACAGCCAGATTTTTAAGCTTTGGCCTGGCGGGCATCATTTAACAAATCTGCTGCTGCATATTGCGAATACAGCACTCCTGTTTTATATTTTAAGCCGAATTACAAAAAAGGTATGGCCGGCAGCTTTTGCTGCGGCATTGTTTGCGCTTCATCCGATGCACGTTGAATCTGTGGCATGGGCATCGGAAAGAAAAGACGTCCTTAGTACGCTTTTCTGGCTGCTGACAATTCTTGCGTATTCGTACTACATTCAGCGGCATACAAAGGGAAAATATGCGATAACACTTGCTTTTTTTGTACTGGGGCTGTTGTCAAAACCGATGCTTGTTACATTGCCATTTGTACTTTTATTGCTGGATTATTGGCCTTTTGAACGGTTCGGTAAAATTAAAAGCAGCAAAATTATCGCAGAGAAAATACCATTTTTCGTTTTGACAGCAGTATCAAGCATTATAACATTGGCAGTTCAGAGGAGTATGGGGCTTGTAAAATCTCTTTCCCATTACCCGCTATCGTGGCGAATAGAAAATGCGATTTTTTCGTATGTAATTTATATAAAAAAAATGTTTTTGCCTACGAATTTGGCGATTTTTTATCCTCACCCTAAAGGGACTGTTGAAACGTGGCAAATCGTCGGAGCGGTTTTTGTTCTCCTTTTTATAACCGTGATAGCATTGTTGGAAATTCGCAAAAAACCCTATATCGCGGTTGGATGGTTTTGGTTTTTGGGAACGCTTGTTCCGGTAATCGGAATTTTTCAGGTTGGTTTGCAGGCTTATGCTGATCGGTATACATATATTCCTTACATTGGATTATTTATTTTAATTACGTTGTGGATTTGTGACATAAGCACGAAACTTCCGAAACAAAAATTAATTCTTTCGATAACCGCAGGTTTAATTCTTTTTTCTTTGGGGGTGAAAACTTACGTGCAGACTATGTACTGGAATAATAATCTGCTGCTGTATTCTCATGCCATTAACGTAACAAAAAATAACTGGTGGGCATATAATTTCCTTGGCAAAGCCTTGGCATCGCAAGGCGAATATGCAGAAGCGGTGGAGCATTTTAAAAAATCTTTGGAAATATATCCAGATAACGCAAGTGTGTATTATGAACTTGCGAAAACATATCTCGAGAAAGGGGATGTGAATGAGGCGGAGATAATGTATCAAAGATTGCTTCCACCTTTGCCGAAAGATTTGAATGCGCCAAGAGGTGTGGATACTTCAAGGTACGATTATCCAATGATCAGTGCAATATATGTAAATGCAAACATAAATCTTGCGAGGATACTTGTGCAAAAGGGCGATCTGATTGAGGCTGAAAGGCGATTCAAAGAGGCATTGCGAATTGCTCCAAATGCCAAGGCGGCTCAAGAAGGGCTTGAACAGATTAAAAAAATGAAAAATAATAAAATTCAGAAAGGACATCCAGACGCAGTATAGTTAAATGGCAGGTTCATAATAACAAGGGAGCAAAATTGCATAACAGAGATTTCTATAATAAGATAATTTTTTCAGTTATATTACTCTGCGCTTTATTTCTTCTTTTCTTCAATTTAGGCAATCAATATCTCTGGCAGGATGAGGCTGAAACGGCACTTGTCAGCAAGACAATTCTAACAGACGGAATCCCGCGAGCAACCGATGGTACAAATTCGTTTTCGCAACTTCAGGGCAGAGATTACGGAAAAAATAATATATGGATTCGACACACATGGCTGCCATTTTATGTATTGGCTGGTTTCTATAAAATTTTTGGTGAAACAACTTTTATCAGCCGGCTTCCGTTTGCAATTTTTGGTTTTGGAACAATTGTATTGACATATTTTTTTGCAAAAACTGTATGGGGCAGGCGTATTTCCTTAATAGTTGCTGCTTTGCTGGTCTGCTGTGTTCCATTTCTACTGTTGAGCAGGCAATGCCGGTACTACAGTATGGTAATGTTTTTTTCAGTGCTTGCCTTGTACTCATATAACTTACTGATGAACAGAAAAAAATATTCAGGTTTGCTTCTGTTTGTCTCAATCGTAATGCTTTTTCACAGTCAGCATATCTATATAGTTATTATAATTCCGGCTATTATATTGCATGTGATTATATTTCATAGGGGAAGGTTAAAGGAATTGATATTTGTATCTGCTGCTGCCTGCTTAGTTACAATTCCATTTTTTGTATGGTTGTCAAGTATGAATTTTACTTATGCAGAAGGGAACAGATTTATTAACGAAATAGCCATAATAAATGCAGGAAGCAGAATGCTGATTCAAAACATAATCAGTAATGTTTTTCCTGTTTGGATTATGCTTGCCGCAATTATTGTCATTTATATAAAATATATAAAGATCGGCAGATTTTCATCAAACAGATTTGCTATTTGGGAAAACATCTCACTTCCAATTTTTTTTATAGTGTTAAACTTCGCTGTAATAACAGTTTTTACGCCGTTTCCTTTCTTTCGCTATATGGCTCCATCTTTACCACTTTTTATGATTATGGCAGCAGTGATCATCGATGGAGCATGGAAGACGCATAAACTCTTTGCTATCGCGGCAGTTATTTTTTTACTTTCTACGAGTCGGATGAATGATTTTATTTATGAGATAACTCATGATTTTGACGGTCCTATAGAGGGTATTTGCAAATATCTTAATGAATATGGAAAACCTGATGATGTCGTCGCCATTACTTACGGTGATATGCCTGTAAAATTTTATACAAATTTACGAGTAGTTGGCGGTCATACGGGAGAAAGCCTGGAACCGGCTAAAAATGCGCGTTGGGTAATATTCCGTAAATATTTTATTAATGAAAATGATTACGCCGTTAGGCAGTTTTTGGAACAAAATATAAATTTAAAAAACTATCGCAGAATTCAATTAAGCTATCCTGATACCACATGGGAAAACAGGGAAGATATTACAGTGCATTTTTTTAAAACACAAACAAACGAGGACAAAGTTGTTATTTACGAAAGAGCGGATTGATTCTTTATTCAACGTTTAATTGGCTTGACATTTTACGGCATATAAATAGAGTTATAATCAATGGCAAAGAACCTATACATAATCGACGGACATTCACATATTTACGCGGCTTATTATGCGCCTATGAGTCAAAGGCTGGTTAGTCCCAAAGGCGAACCAACCAAAGCGGCGTATATTTTCACAACAATAATTCTCAAACTGCTGGAGAGCAGAAAACCGGATATGATTGTTGTGGCGATGGATTCGCCTGAGCCGAGTTTTCGCGCAGAAATGTATAAAGAATATAAGGCGCACAGGTCACCGATGCCGGAAGATATGCCTGTGCAAATTAAACGAATCGAGCAGATTCTCGAAGCGATGAAAATTCCCATTATTCGCCAAAGCACGTTTGAAGCGGATGATATAATCGGGACGCTGGCTGACAAAGCGGCTAAGGAAGGTTTTGAAGTATTCATCTGTTCCAAAGACAAGGATATGATTCAACTGATGTGCAGCAAAGGCGTTTATATGTATGACGCGAGGAACGATATTGTTACAGATGCCGAATCATTCAAAAGGGAAACGGGGCTTGCGCCCGCGCAATTTGTAGATGTACTCGCATTGCAGGGAGATAAAGCTGATAACGTGCCGGGGGTTCCGGATGTGGGGCCTAAAACAGCAATAGACTGGATAATAAAATATGGGTCTTTGGAAAATCTATACGAGCATTCGAATGAAATCACGGGCAAACGCGGCGATAATCTGCGGAATGCAAAAGAATTGGCTTTTCTGAGTAAAAAACTTGTTACAATTAATTGTCAGATGCCGGTTGAAATCGATAAAGACGGTTTTACTGTAAAACAATTCGATGAAGCAAAACTTGCGGCGATTTTTACGGAACTGGGATTTAACAGGCTGATGTCGCAAATGAATATAAAACCTGCTGAAACGACAGCCGGGACAATGGGAATGGAATTGCCGTTTGAAACAGCCGGCGAGACCAAATCAATAAAAACAGTCAAGCACGGTTACCGGTTAATTGATACACCGGAAAAGCTTGAAGAATTTACGACCGAATTGAAAAAGCAAAAAATGTTCACGGTCGATACTGAAACAACATCTATATCTGCCCATCGTGCAGAGCTTGTGGGCTTGAGTTTTTCATGGCAGGCGCATAGCGGTTATTACATTGCTGTAAAAGGGCCGATGATGGCAAAGCAGCTTGGTTTGTCGGCTGTTCGGGAAAAAATTGCTTCGATTCTGGCTGATGAGAAAATCAAAAAAATCTGCCAGAACGCAAAATACGATATGATTGTTCTGAACAACTCTGGTATGCCGATGAAGGGGCTTATCTTCGACACCATGATAGCTTCTTATGTTCTCGAGGCTGAGCGAAGAAGTCATTCGCTGGATAATATGTCAATGGATCTGCTGCATTATCAGTGTGTTCCTATTTCTGATTTGATTGGAAAAGGTAAAAACCAAATGAGTTTCGATATGGTTGATACCATCTCGGCATGCGATTATTCGTGCGAGGATGTAGATTTGACTTTGCAGCTTTATCATTATTTCACTGCTAAACTCGAGCAGGAACCGACATTAAAAAAACTTTTTGAAGAAATCGAAATGCCGCTTGTCGATGTGCTGACGAAAATGGAACTTAACGGCGTAAAGCTTGATGTGCCGATTCTTAAAAAATTATCTGTTGAAATTGATGACCAACTCGAGCTTCTAAGTGCAAGCATTCATAAACATGCAGGCAGGGCATTTAATATTGATTCGCCCAAACAGCTTGCGGATGTGCTTTTCGATGGGCTTGGGCTGAATCCGCCTCGGCAGGGCAAAACCGGTTTTAGTACCGATGCCGATGTTCTTGACGAACTTTTGGGACAGCACCCGATTATCGAACTTATGATTCAATATCGTCAGTTGAGCAAACTCAAAAACACTTATACCGATAAACTCGGTTCGCTTATCAGCTCTCGGACGGGAAGAGTACACGCCAGTTTTAATCAAACGATAACGGCAACCGGCAGGCTCAGCTCATCCGACCCTAATTTGCAGAATATTCCAATCAGGACCGAAATTGGCAAAAAGATTCGAAGTGCATTCGTAGCAGAGAAAAAGGAAGATAAAATTATCAGTCTCGATTATTCGCAAATAGAACTTCGGATGGTTGCGCATTTTAGTGATGATAAAGAGCTTAAAAAGGCGTTTGCAAAAGATATGGATATCCACAGTTTTGTCGCATCGCAGATTTATAATGTTGATATTAGAGATGTTACTTCTGAAATGCGATCGCGGTGCAAGGCGGTCAATTTCGGTTTGATTTACGGACAGGGTGCTTTCGGCCTGAGTAAAACGACAGGTATGAACGTCGGTGAGGCAAAAAAATTCATCGATGAGTATTTCGCAAAATATAATTCCATTCAGCAGTTTAAAAAAGATGCTATCGATATCGCGAAAAAAACAGGCTATGCTGAGACAATCTGCGGCAGGAGAAGAATAATCAGCGGGCTTGACAGCAGGAATGGAAATGTTCGCGCGTTGGCGGAAAGACTTGTGATTAATACATTGGTGCAAGGCTCGGCGGCGGATTTGATTAAAATAGCGATGATAAGAATCCAAAAACGCATCGAACAGGAAAGACTTTTAGTGAAAATGATTTTGCAAATTCACGATGAGCTTGTTTTCGAAGCAAACGGCAGTAAGGCTGAAGAATTGGCAAAAATTTTCAGTGACGAAATGATCGGGGCAATAAAACTTAATGTGCCGCTAAAAGTAGATATCAACATTGGCGAAAACTGGCTTTCGGAGTAAAATTATGAAACATATTAAATGGCAGATTGTTCTTGGTTTGTCGCTGATTTGCCTGTCAGCAGTATTGTATTATATTCACTACCTTATCTTTCGAGATGCTCATCACATATTTATATATCTTCTGGGCGATATAGCCTTTATTTCAATCGACGTGCTGCTTGTTACTCTGATAATTCATAATCTTCTCAGCGTTCGTGAAAAGAAAAACAAAATGGCTAAGCTGAATATGGTTATCGGAGCGTTCTTCAGCGATGCAGGCACAAAACTTGCAGAGAAGTTTTTTGAACTCGATCCAGATGCAGAGCGAATTCAAAATCAGCTTGTTATCGAACAGGACTGGACGAATGAAAGATTTGCCCTGGCAGTTACGCATCTGCATAAACATGAATATAATATGCATATAGACAGGGCTGATTTAGAGGAACTTAGAACTTATCTGCTTGGGAAACGAAGTTCTTTAATGCGGCTGCTCGAAAATCCTAATCTGCTCGAACATGATAGATTTACAAATATGCTCTGGGCCGTTTTTCATTTGACTGAAGAGTTGATTCACAGACAGAGTTTGAAAGATTTGCCGGAAAACGACAAAAAAACACCTGCTCGGTGATATGAAAAGAGCTTATAAAGCGATTGTTTTCGAGTGGATTGAATATGCTAAACATCTGCGAACGGCATATCCATATTTGTTCAGCCTCGCGATGCGAACCAATCCATTTAATCCAAACGCATCGATATATGTGTCCTGATAATTGTTAGAGACCCATGATTTTTATTAGCGATTTTGCATTATTGACAGCATAGGCATTTAAATCGTTGTTGAAATAGACATAGCAAGATTTCTCTTTTTTATTTTTCTCTATCCATGCAGCCCATTCTTTAAGCATCTTATCGGGATATGAACCGCTGTATTTGCCGCTGGTGCCGTGAAAACGTATATAAATCATATTGCCTGTAATAACGCGCGGCGTTTGGCTTTCGCCCATATCATAAACACAAAATGCCGCACCAAAATCATCGAGCAGCGAAAAACAATCATCATCGTACCATGAATTGTTTCGGAATTCGAAAACACATTGTTTCTGCTTTTTGAGTAAAGGAAGAAAATCCTTTAGTACTTCCAAATCTTTTTTAAACGAGGGCGGAAGCTGAAACAATATTGGACCGAGTTTTTCTTTTAATGCAGAAATAGTATTTAAAAAATCATTTGTCTGCCGTTCTACATTTCTTAATTTTTTCAGATGAGTTATATATCGATTCGCCTTAACAGCATAAATAAAATTATCCGGGCAGGAATCATACCATTTCTTTACTGCTGAATCTGTCGGGAAACGATAATACGAATTGTTTAACTCCACTGTATCGAAGTTTTCTGTGTAGTATTTAAACCATTTGCTTTTCGGCAAATCTTCCGGATAAAAACGCCCATGCCAGTGATTATAGTACCAGCCGCTGGTTCCTATGCGAATTTGATTACTTGTTTTTGACTTTGACATAAAGTATATTTAATCGTTTATTCGGAAAGAAAATTATGGGAAATTTCCCTGAAAATATAGCGAAAATACTTATATTTACCGGAGCGGTACTGATTTTTGCAGGCCTTGCGTTTTTTGCGCTGACTAAAATGGGATTTTTCCGGCTGCCGGGCGATATGGAATGGGGCGGCAAGAACTGGAAAATATATTTTCCAATCACAACATCTATTGTCATCTCTATAATACTTACACTTGTTTTTTGGCTTATTGATCATCTGAGAAAATAAACCTATGCTGCAATTATTCAAAGACAAAAATTTCATTCGCCTGTGCATGGCGGCTTTTTTTATGAGTTCGTGCCTTCAGCTTATTTGGGTTGTCATGCCTTTTGTTGTGAAAGCGATGGAAGGCAGCGATACGGAGGTCGGATTATGCTTTATGGGACAAATGGGGGTGTACGTTGTTTTCTGTGTAATAGCGGCAATCGCAATTCACAGGTTGAAACCTAAAAAAGTTTTGCTGGCAAGCACAGCGGTTCAAACCGTAATCGTTTGCACAATGTATATGGTTATTAAAGGTGGAAGCAGATTATATTTCAGTCCTATTATGCAGCTTGTTCTGCTTATGTCATTTATAGGCCTTATAACAGCTTTTTACTGGCCTGTGCTGATGGGGTGGATTTCGACCGGGCACGAAGGCACGGAACTGACAAAAAGGTTTGGCTTCTATAATGTAACATGGGGAATGGCCAATATGCTGTTGCCAATCGTCGGCGGATATCTGATGGAAATCAATTATCTTATGCCTATTGCCGCAGCCGTAATTATGATGATTTTATGCATGGGCTCCGTGGCAACAATCCAAAAAACAAGAGTCGGTGCTAAAATTGAAGCTATCAAGCAAGCTGAAGTTTCTGATAAACTTAATCCGGCTCAAAGGCAATTTGTTTTTATGTCAAAGGTTGCACTTTTCGCCGTTTTTGTTTGTGTCGGGATTTTCAGAAGCCAACTTGGAATCCTTTATAAATACGAGCTTGGCTTTTCGGAATCGATTTACGGCTGGTCTATTTCGCTGATGTGCCTTTTCAATGTTATCTTTTTCTATATTATGGGCAGAGGTCACTGGTGGCATTATAAAAAAGGATTCTTCGTAGCATCACAGGTTTTAACGGTGGTGTGCCTGGTAATGATTGTTCTGTCGCGTAACCTTTTTGTACAGCTTGCAGCGGCAGGTTTGACGGGCATTACCTATGCTGCTGCATACAGTTCACATCAATATTATGGTGTTTCGGGCGGAAAGAATCGTTCACGGTTAATGGCGATTCATGAAATAATTCTTGGGGCGGGTTACGCATCAGGTTCACTGCTGGGCGGGGTATTCAGTGATCATTTTGGCAGAAATTGGCCTTATATATTCGGCGCTATTGTTATTGCGGCGGCAGGTGTGATACAAATATCAATCTGGTTTGCGTTAAAGCGAAATCAGAATTCATCGAACGCGCATACATCTTTTTTGACATCGCCGACATAAAATCTGCCATCATTGTAAATGAAACTCAAAATCGTATCGAGCTGACTTATTGTAAAGGTTCGGTCATTTGAAACAACCGCGATGCCCAGTACCGCCATTTGCTTATTATCGAGGCGGTCAATCTCGGCGGCCGAAACATTGAATCGACTCTTGAGTCTGCCTATAACGCTTTTGACAATCATTCTCTTTTCTTTTAGCGTTGCGACACCCTGTAGATGAATGCAAATTCTGGCGGAACCTGTAAACATTTATCCTCGTGGATGAAATTTTTTATGGATACTTCGCAATCTATCCTGATCAACGTGAGTATAAATCTGTGTTGTGGCTATATCGACGTGGCCGAGCATTTCCTGAACGCTGCGTAAATCCGCACCGCCGCTCAAAAGATGGGTTGCAAAGCAATGGCGAAGGGTGTGAGTTGTCATTTGACGCGAAAGACCTGTCAGGCGAGCATACTTTTTAACTATCCGCCAAATTTCGATTCTGCTTAAGACTTTGCCGGTTCTCGAAAGGAAAAGAAAATCTCCGCTGAATGGTTTGACAAGTTTCGGCCTAAGCTGCTGAATGTATTGTTCGACAGCGGCGACGGCAGTTTTATTCATTGGTACGACTCTTTCCTTATTTCCTTTGCCAAAACATCTTATATATCCGATTTTCAAATTTACATCGCCTATTTTCAAGCCCGCGACTTCGCTCGCTCTTGTTCCGGTAGCATAAAGTAATTCGAGCAGGGCACGGTCGCGGGAAAAATATGGTTCTTTTTCATCGGGGCATTCTATAAGTCGGGCGACCTGGTCTTTGCTGCAAATAACGGGCAATTTCTGCCAGAGTTTCGGACTTTCAAGAAAAATGGTCAAATCATCGGTTATATGGCCGCTCATTTTACAAAATCTCAAAAACATCTTTATGGCAACAACGGAACGATTAATGGAAGCCTCGGCCTTGCCTTGTTTTGCGAGTTTTTTTGAATAATCGTACAAGATATTCGTTGTAATTTTATCAGGGTGTTTGACGCTATTGGAATCGCAAAAAATCGCAAAATCTCTCAAATCCCGGCCGTAACCGAGAATTGTATTGTTGCTAAGTCCTGCTTCCACAGTGAGATAATTCAAAAAAGCCTGGACTATTCTGCCAAATGAATATTCGCTTAGCTCTGTATTTAAATTCTGCGTTTGAGACATAAAAATCCGTAAATGTTTAAGAGTTATAGGTTTATATTCGTCAAAATAGTATCCCATACGTTAATATTTCGGCTTGTGAGTTGGGTCTTTAATGTTTATAATCCTCTTATATTTAAAGGATTTAATATGAAAAAGATGGCTATTGTTCTTTTTGTTTTCAGTTTTTTAATGCAGGGATGCGGAAAACAACGGCAAATCGCTCCAGAGCCTAAGTGCCTATCAGGACAAGAGATAGACGCGGTTATGAAATCGGCGGAAAAAGCTCTTATAAGGATGAATTTTGTTATTGATAAATCCGATGCGAATCTTGCGCTGATTGTTACAAAACCGCTGGCAGGAGCGCAGTTTTTTGAATTTTGGCGCAAGGACAGCGCAGGGGGATACAACAAGGCATTGTCAAGTATTCATAGTCTTCAGCGGACAGTTGAATTGGGCTTTTCCGGCATGGGCAGCGAAATCTGTATAAATCCAAAAGTCAAAGTTGAAAGACTTTCGATTCCTGAAAAGGAAATAGACAGCGCCGGCAGAGCATACAGCATGTTCTCAGCGAGCGACGACACCACTCAAAACCTGTCTCTCAATGATGAACAGGAAAAGAAAATGGATTGGGTCGATCTCGGCAGAGATTATCAACTCGAAACCGTAATTCTTGATAGAATAGAAAAGCAAATCAACAAAGACACAAAGAAAGGCAACAAAAGATGAATGTACTGGTTTGCGGAGGAGCGGGATACATTGGAAGCAATATGACGGCTATACTTGCGGAGAAAGGACATAAGCCGATCGTATTCGATAATTTCAGCAAAGGTCACAAAGACGCAATTAAAGGACATGAATTAGTCGAAGGCGACCTTGCAGATTTGGGGCTGCTCGTAAAAGTTTTGAAAGAGAAAAAAATAGAGGCGGTAATGCACTTTGCCGCTTTTATCGAGGTTGGCGAATCCTGCACTAAGCCGCTGGAATACTATCGCAACAATTTTTCAAATACGAGAACGCTGCTTGAGGCAATGGAAAAAACGGAAGTTCGTAAGTTTGTGTTCAGCAGTACGGCAGCGACTTACGGTATGCCTAAAGAGGTTCCAATTACAGAAGACCTTCATAAAGAACCAATAAATCCTTACGGCGAATCGAAATGGGCAGTTGAGCGGATGTGTCATTTTCAAAGCCTTACCGGAAGATTAAATTATGCTGCTTTGCGATATTTCAATGCTTGCGGAGCAGGAGGAAATGGGACTATCGGCGAAGACCATACACCTGAATCGCATCTGATTCCGCTGGTTATAGCGGCTGCGATGGGCAAACGTGAAGATATAAAAGTTTTCGGCACAGATTATCCGACGCCTGACGGGACGTGCATTCGGGATTATATTCATATCGAAGATTTGTGCTCGGCGCATCTGCTGGCTCTTGAAAAACTCGATACAAATTCCGAGCTTGTTTTCAATCTCGGCAATGGCAAAGGGTATTCAGTTCGGGAAGTGATAGAGACAGTTAAAAAAGTTTCGGGGAAAAACGTAAAAGTTACTGAAGTTGCCCGCAGACCGGGAGATCCCCCTGTGCTTACGGCTGACGCATCGAAGGCAATCAGAGAACTCGGCTGGAAGGTCAAATATCCGCAACTTGAGAAAATCGTGGAAACCGCGTGGTTATGGCATAGCAGAAATCCGCAGGGGTACACCCTTTAGGATGGTAAATTCCGCGATTGAAATGTAAATTATTTTCAAAGGTACTTATCCGCGGATTAACCAAAAATAGATTAGGAAAACAAAATGAAAGAAGCAAAAAAAACAGCTATAACGTTCCTTGAAAAATATGAGATGCACCATCGGAATATCGATATAGGAAAAAATGTGCAGGCATTTCTCGATGAAATGCGGCTGGGGCTGGAAGGTCAAAAAAGTTCGCTCGATATGATTCCGACTTTTATCGAAGTGAAAAACAATATTCCGGTAAATAAGCCTGTGATAGTGATTGACGCAGGCGGTACTAATTTTCGATGCGCATCTGTTCATTTTAACGAAAAAAAAGAGCCTGTTATTGAAAATCTGAATAAGCAGATAATGCCCGGCGTTGAGAAGGAGGTAACGAAGGAAGAATTTTTCGATACTATGGCGTATTATATCAGGGATATAATTAACATATCAGATAAAATCGGATTTTGTTTTTCTTATCCTACAGAGATTCTGCCAAACAAAGACGGCAAACTTCTGCGTTTTGCCAAAGAGATAAAGATCAAGCAGGTGCTCGGACAGACAATAGGGCAAAATCTTAATCTTGCTTTGCAGCGGATTGGTTTGGCTCCTGATAAACATGCGATAATTTTGAATGATACTGTCGCATCGCTGCTTAGCGGGATTGGTCATAAAAACAGAATATTCAGCGGCTATATCGGTTTTATTCTCGGAACAGGGACAAATTGCTGCTATATCGAAAAAAACAGTAATATAAAGAAACGCAATGACCTTGAATTGGCCGGCAGTCAAATTATAAATTGTGAATCAGGCGGATTCGGCAAATTCCAGAAAGGCGCAATCGACACCGCTTTCGACCAGTCAACGAACAATCCCGGTGTGCATGTATTTGAGAAATTTATTTCGGGCGCTTATCTGGGTTCGCTTTGCCTTTTGACACTGCAAACGGCGGCCAAAGACGGACTGTTCACGAGTGAAGTTGCTGACGGAATCGCAAATCTGAAAAACCTGAGCACAATAGAGATAAATGAATTTGTGTATTATCCCTATGGCTACAATAGACTTGCGAATATCTGCAAAAAAGGGAAAAACAACGACTTGCAAATCGTTTATTATATATGCGACTCATTGATTGAGCGGGCGGCTAAACTCAGCGCGATCAATCTGATAGCTATGGCATTGAAATCTGAATGCAATTCCAGTCCTGACAGGCCATTGTGCATTGTTGCCGAGGGTACGACATTCTATAACCTTAAAGGTCTAAAGAGCAGAACAGAATTTTATTTGAAGCAGCATCTTGAGAATGAGCTTGAAATTTATTATGACATCATCAGTGTCGAAAACGCGACTTTGATTGGCGCAGCAATAGCAGGTTTGACAAATTAGCGCAAGTTTTTTTGCGGCCAAAAAGGGCTTAATTGTTAAAAATTCGACTTGCGCAAATTTGCATAAATTGCATTAAATTTGGAATAATTTTGCTTAAAAAAGCGAAAAAAAACGCATAAAAGTGCCTAAAAAGCGTGTAAAAATCGCACTTTTTTATATTGGTTTTGGGTGCATTAAAGATTGAATGTTGAAATTTGATTAAAGGAGATTTCCATGGAGCGCGTAAGCAAATTTTCAGCTATCGTTTTTATTTTTAATTTTATTTTTGCTATCGGGTCTGTCAGGGCAGAAACAAGTTCGGCAGAGAATAAAATTCAGCAGGTTGCTCTTTTTAAAAACGGACTCGGATTTTTTATTTCACAAATAGAATGTCCGGAAGAAAAAATCTTTAGTGTAAATCTGGAAGCAGTACCATCGCATGGAACTTTCTGGGTTTCATATCCTGAAAAGGTGAAAATTGAAAGCCTTGTTTCAAAAGAGGCCCAAGTTGAAAAAACTCAGGACGCAATCAGTATAGCAGAATTATTAAAGGCCAATGCTGGACAAGCAGTCTCATTATTTGTGGAAGGTAATGAAGCATCGCCGATAAACGGCGTAATCACTCATTTTGCTGAAAACAGGCAGAGTCCTGAACAGCCCAGCCCTTATTTGCCATCACAATTATCTTATCGCTATTTGCCTCCTATTGAGCAGGCGAGTTTAATGATTGTTAAAACCGATACGGGCGATATAGCAATCAACCCGCAAATGGTTAAGAAAGTGAAATTTGCCAGCGGTGAAATCAAAAATAAATTCAGCAGCAGAGAAAAAACAATTCAACTGGAAGTGAGGACTGCATCCGAGAGCAGGGGCGAAAAACTTACATTGACTTATCTTGCCAAAGGGATTACGTGGGCGCCAAGTTATATGATAGATATAAGCGATAATGAGAAGGCGTACATTTCGGCCAAGGCTGAGGTGATAAATGAAATTTGCGATCTGAACAATGTGCAGGTGCAATTTGTTACCGGGTATCCGAATTTACAATTTGCCGATATTTTAAGCCCATTGGCAAAGAAAGAAAATCTCGCACAGTTTTTACAGGCGTTAAACCGAGGCTCGAGTGAATTTGGAGCTGCCGCAGTCGGAGGCGCGTTGTCAAATGTAATGCGGCAGAATGTTAAACTTTACGAATACGAAGATAAAAAAGCGGAGATGCCGGCTTATGGTGCGGCTCAAGCGGGAGTAAGCGCGGAAGATTTGTTCCTTTATCCTTTGGAAAATGTAAGTCTTGCTAAGGGGGAGGCGGGTTATTTTCCGCTTTTCACGGAATCGGTGAATTACAAACATATTTATCAATGGAATATATCTGATTATGTTCAGGAAGACGGGCAGTATTATTATAACAATCGCAGGCAGGAAAAAGAACCAGTGGAAACGGTGTGGCATTGTTTGAGACTGGAAAATTCGACCAGCCTGCCGTGGACAACTGCGCCTGCTGAAATAGTCAAAGATGGTTTTATTATTGGACAGGATACATTAGATTATGCTCCGCCCAAAACCAAAACGACTTTGAAAATTACGCAAGCGGCTAACGTAAAAGCAGAACAGATTGAACTTGAAACTGCGCGAAAACAGGATGCGCTGCAATTATACGGCAATCATTATGATTTGATAACGGTAGATGGAAAACTCTCTGTTTCGAATTTTCAGGATAAAGCGATTATCCTTGAAATAACAAAGATTCTATCCGGCGAGGTAAAATCATCTGAGCCTGAATCGCAAATCGACAGCCTTGCAAGCGGAGTAAGCAAGATGAATCCTACGAAAAAACTGGTATGGACGATTGAGCTTGAGCCGAATGAAAATAAACAGCTTAATTATGTTTACGATGTTTATGTTCGAAGATAAACCGATTGCAACAGCAATTAGATGTTTGAGGGAGCCTCTAATAATTTTAAGAATTGAGATTGCTTCGTCGTTTTTGGGCTAAAACGCCACAAAAACTCCTCGCAATGACAATTTTTAGAGGTTGTTTGATTCTGAAATAGCTTTTTGAAGAAGGTCGTTTAGGCCGAGGTTGGCTGACCATGTTTTTAAATATTTGTAATCAAGTGAATTTTTTTGTACAGACAATACGCCAATGATATCTGACCACTGGCGGTCGGAGACGCAATCGGATTGTTTATACCAATCGAGCTTTAGAAGTATAACATCTTCGGGAGAAACAAAGATTTGTTTCTTTTGCAAATTTCCTAATTGGAGTTTTCTGGAATGCGCAAACATCTGGATTTGAAACGCAGTTTCTTTTCTGACAAAAATATCTATCTTGAAAGCCGACGCTAAATGTATAACGTTAAAACTTGTTCGGTTTTTCAGTGCCTGCAGCATTGCATCTTTACTTATATAAAATTCATTTTTCAATGAGTCGAAAAGGCTATTACTCACAGAGTCAAATGGTTCGACAGTAATATCAGCATCCTGAGTGAACCTGGCAATGCCATAAGCTGAGCTTGCCATAGATCCGCCAATAGCATAAGCAATGTTCAGGCCTTCTAATGTATTGGTCAATTTCTCTAATACAGTTATATCCTGAGGATTATTCATTTTTGACGCTGCCGTAAGCCTCTTTATATAGTTGTTCACCTAAATGACGCTTTGCCCAAATGTGCCAGACTTCGGACTCGTTTGCATTGGGATATTGTGATTTTATTCCGGCCATTGAGAGAAGTTGTCCTGTTCGATATGCATCAAAAACCAACTCGATTCTTTTTTCCGGGCTCATTTTGCGATAAAGCTCGTATTGGATTTCAAGAACTTCTTTTGGTGTGTCGGTTTTCATTTTTTTAAATCCGCGTGGGCTAAAGCCCACCCTACAAAATCATAAATCAAATTAAAAAAGCCGGTGGTGGGATTCGAACCCAAAACCTCGGCTTTACGAAAGCCGCGCTCTACCGTTGAGCTACACCGGCGAAAAAAACGCTTTACGGTATCGGTTGCCCCTAAAGGGATTAAAACGAGGCTCGTTTCGTTTATCGTCAAACGTTTTACGTAATCATACCCGCGTTCCTTAACCGTATGGCGAACATAAGAATATAACTAATCATTTAAATTTTGTAAAGAAAAAGCCTTATTTTTAAAAATACTTGAATTATGTATAATGATGTGCTATAAAATATTGGTACAGTAAGTGAACCAATTTAAAATTATTATAATTTCTTATTCATAAAGGATTTGCGTAAATTATGTTGTATTGCAGCATTGGAAATCCGCAAATAAGTCTGAGCGCAGAAGATATGAAAGCCGGTCTTTTTTCGGCTCTTGAAAAGCTTGGCAGCCGGAAAAAAGTACTTGTACTTGGGCCTGATATTACACGGATGTATTCGCGGGCCGGCGAACTTACATATATGGCTTATGAATTTTACGGCGACAGGTTGACCGATATTCTTCCGGCACTTGGGACGCATGTTCCGATGACTGTCGAAGAAATAAAAAAAATGTACGGTCAAACGCCTGTCGGTCTTTTCAGGAATCATAACTGGCGGACTGATATTGTTACACTCGGGAATGTGCCGGGTGAATTTGTAAAAAAAGTAACGAAGGGTAAACTGGATTTTGACTGGCCTGCTCAGGTTAATAAACTGCTTGTCGAAGGCGGATTCGATTTAATCTTGTCAATTGGGCAGGTTGTGCCGCACGAAGTTGCGGGAATGGCGAATTATAATAAAAATATATTTGTGGGTACCGGCGGGCAGGAAGGCATTAACCGAAGCCATTTTATCGGCGCAGTCTGCAATATGGAAAAAATTATGGGCAGGGCTGATAATCCTGTGCGGCAGGTTCTTAATTATGCATCGGATAATTTTGCAAAACATCTCCCTATCGTTTATGTTCAGACTGTTATTGGGCCTGATGCTGAAAATAAAATGAGGACGAGAGGCTTGTTTGTCGGCGATGATATTGAATGCTTTAATAAGGCAAGCGAGCTTTCATTGCAGACGAATTTTATAATGCTCGAAAAGCCTATAAACAAAGCTGTCGTTTATCTCGACCCGCACGAATATAAAAGTACATGGCTGGGCAATAAAAGCATTTACAGAACAAGAATGGCGATGGCCGATAACGGGCATTTGATTGTCTTAGCGCCGGGAGTGAAGGAATTCGGCGAAGACAAGCAAATCGATTCGCTAATCAGAAAATATGGTTATGTAGGCACGGATAAAGTTTTAAACGCGGTTAAAAGCAATGACGATTTAAAAGCAAATTTAAGTGCTGCCGCTCATCTTATTCACGGTTCCAGCGAAGGCAGGTTTAAAATTACGTACTGCCCTGGCAAAATGACGAGAAAGGAAATTGAATCAGTCAATTTCGAATATGGCGATTTATCGGAAATGATGGAATTATATAATCCGGAAAATTTCAAGAATGGTTTTAATACAATGCCTGACGGAGAGGAAATGTTTTTTATTCCTAATCCGGGACTTGGTTTATGGGCATATAAAAATAGATTTAATCAATAAATAAGGAACAAAAAATGCCAAAAAAAGAAACTCCTAAATATGCTTTACTCGTCCCAACGAGTATGGGTATTCGGCTAACACCTGTTAATTCACAGCCTTTTCATTGCAGCGATACCTTTAAAATGCAGGCAACCAGCGCAGAAAGTAATGTAGCGTCTGTTTCTTCGTATCTTGGTATGCCAGTCAAGATTTTGACGGCGTTTGTTAAAGGCAGTCCTATTTCACATTTTATAAAGGACAATCTAAAAAGTCGTAGAATGGATTTTGAAGGTCGTGAGTTCGAACAGGGCGGGCCATGGGGTTATCGTCATCAAATTAATATGGCTGACAGCGGCTGGGGCTCACGCGGGCCGAGAGTTCATAATGACCGGGCCGGCGAAGTCGGCAGAGAACTTAGCGCAGACGATTTTGATTTTGAGAGAATTTTTGCTCAGGAAGGTGCAAAGATTGTCCATCTTTCCGGTTTGATTGCTGCGTTGTCTCCGAAGACGAGTAAATTCTGTCTTGATATTGCCAGAATTGCCAAGAAAAATGGTTCGTTAATATCATTTGACCTCAATCATAGAGCAAGTTTCTGGAAGGGCAGAGAAAAAGAGCTTTCAGAAACATTTGCTGAAATTTCATCCCTCAGCGATATCCTAATTGGTAATGAAGAAGATTTTCAGCTATGTCTTGGCATAGAAGGTCCTCAGGCCGGAGGTAAAGGGCTTGAAGATAAAATAGACAGCTTTAAAGAAATGATCAGCAGGGTGCAAAAGGCTTACCCGAATGCTACTTATTTTGGAACAACGCTTCGTGAGGTTATCTCGGCTAACAGCCATATGTGGGGTGCACTTGTTACTGACAAGAAGAGCTGGGAAATTATCAAGCCGCGCGAGATAGGCGTTCTCGACCGTATTGGCGGCGGTGATGGTTTTGTCGGCGGTTTGCTTTACGGCATACTCAAGGGCTGGGATGTAACAAAATGTGCGAGGTTCGGCTGGGCAACAGGAGCTCTTGCGACTACGATGCTTACCGACTATGCTCAACCTGCTGACGAAGAACAGGTGTGGAGTATATGGGAAGGTAACGCAAGAGTTAAACGTTAAAACCTTTGATATAAGAAATTGTGAATTTTACAAAAATATTTTTTTATTAAAAATACGGAGAACAAAAAAATGTCGAAAGCGGATATTGGTTTAATTGGTCTTGCGGTAATGGGTGAAAACCTGATTTTGAATATGGAAAGCAAAGGTTTCACCGTTGCATGCTTTAATCGCACTGTATCGAAGGTTGATGATTTTATTAACGGCAGGGCAAAAGGCAAAAATATAATCGGATGCCATTCAATTGAGGAACTTTGCGCAAATCTTCAAACGCCTCGCAAAGTTATGCTGATGGTTAAAGCTGGGCAGGCGGTTGATGATTTTATTGAGTTGGTACTGCCGCACCTTGAAAACGGAGATATCATTATAGACGGCGGAAACAGCCATTTCCCTGATACTACGCGAAGGACGAAATATGTCGAGAGCAAAGGCAAACTTTATATTGGTACAGGAGTTTCGGGCGGTGAAGAAGGCGCTTTGACAGGGCCGTCGATTATGCCGGGCGGTTCACCTGCGGCGTGGCCTGCTGTAAAGCCAATCTTCCAGAAGATATCGGCTCACACCGAAGACGGTGAACCATGCTGCGACTGGGTCGGTGAGAACGGCGCAGGACACTTTGTAAAAATGGTTCACAATGGAATTGAATACGGCGATATGCAGATGATTTGCGAAACGTACCAGATGATGAAACAGGGACTTGGTATGTCCAATGAAGAAATGCACAATGTGTTTGCTGAATGGAACAAGGGCGAACTTGATTCGTACCTTATTGAAATCACACGCGATATTCTCGGCTACAAAGACGAGCAGGGAAATGAAGTTGTCGATTTGATCCTCGATACAGCAGGGCAAAAGGGCACCGGCAAATGGACGGCTATTGCCGCTCTCGATGCGGGGCAGCCATTGACGCTGATTGGTGAAGCGGTTTTCGCAAGGTGTTTGTCGGCGATAAAAGAAGAACGCGTTGAAGCGGCGAAGATTCTTAAAGGGTCGGATAAGCCATTCAAAGGCGATAAGGCGAAAATGGTTGATGATTTGCGCAAAGCTCTTTATGCATCGAAAATCGTCAGCTACGCACAGGGTTATCAGCTTATGAGGGCGGCGGCAAAAGAATATGGATGGAATCTTAATTACGGTGGAATTGCTCTTATGTGGCGCGGCGGATGCATTATTCGCTCGGCATTTTTGGGCAAGATTAAATCAGCGTTCAAGAAGAATCCGAATCTTGTCAATCTGCTGCTCGACCCATTCTTTACCAGTGCAGTTAAAAAATCACAATTCGCATGGCGAAGAGTTGTTCGCGCGGCGGTCGATTTGGGAATTCCTATGCCTGCGATTTGCTCGGCTCTTTCTTATTACGACGGTTATCGTGCGGAAAGATTACCGGCGAATCTTTTACAGGCGCAAAGAGATTATTTCGGCGCTCATACTTATGAGCGAGTCGATAAACCTCGCGGCGAATTTTTCCATACGAACTGGACAGGACGCGGCGGCACAACAAGCGCTTCGACTTATATTGTATAAGGAATGAAATGACGCCAAGGGAAAGAGTAAAAGCCGCATTTGCTTTCGAGCAGCCGGATTGTACGCCCTGTGATTATTTCGGTACACCGGAAATTCATGCCGGATTGATGAAGCATTTCGGTATTAGTTCTATTTCGCAAATATATGATTGCCTGCAAACCGATATAAGGTACGTTAATCCGCCTTATATCGGCCCGAAGCAGCCGAAATACGATGACGGCTCGATAATTGATATTTGGGGCATAATCAAAAAGCCGATGCCGAATGAATATGGTGAATATGCAGAGCCTGTGAATCTGCCTTTTGCGAAATGGCAAACGGTTGAAGAAGCCGAGAATTATAATTGGCCGAGTCCCGACTGGTATGATTATGTTGCGATACCTGCGCTTTGCGAGCAGTATCCTGATCATGCAATTGCGACAGGAAGTTTTGGCGTTCAGGATTTTATTAATCAGGTTGCATACGGCAGGGGTGTTGAGCAGGTATTAATCGATATTGCAACTGAAAATCCGGTTTATATGTTTATCGTGCAAAAACGCCGCAAATTCTTTTTTGAGCATATTGAACGGATTCTCAAGGCTGCCAAAGGCAGGATAGATTTGGTTTTGTGCGGCGATGATTTCGGCACACAGCGTGCGCCGCTGATTTCGCCTGCGACGTTCGATAAAATTTTTGCCCCATTGAAAAAAGAATTTTTCGATATGGTGCATAGCTATGGCGCGAAAGTTTCTCATCATAGCTGCGGTTCGACAAGGCAATTATTTCCGTCTTTTATAAAGGCCGGTATGGACGCATTGCAGACGATTCAGCCGCAGGCGGCGGGAATGAATCCGTATGAATTGAAAAAAGAATTCGGCGGCAAAATTGTTCTGCACGGAGCTGTCGATGCGCAGGGATGGCTGCAAAAGGCGACTATTGTTGAAGTTGAAAATGAAGTAAATAATCTTATGGATATTGTCGGTAAAAACGGAGGATATGTTCTGGCACCAAGCCATAATATCCAGCCGGATACGCCGATTGAAAATGTCTTAGAGATTTACAGAACAGTTTCAAACAGAAGAAATAAATAAGATTTACATAAAAAAATAAAGCCCGCATTCGAAATTCGTTTGCGGGCTTTTTTTATCATCAAATTTTCTGTATTTTAATTTTAATGTTTGAAGTGGCGTTTGCCGGTAAAGACCATTGCGATGCCGTATTTATCGGCGGCGGCAATAACTTCATCATCTTTCTTTGAACCGCCGGGCTGGACGATGCAGGCAACGCCGTGCTTGGCGGCCTGGTCAACATTGTCCGGGAATGGGAAGAACGCATCAGAGCCCATTGCGCAGCCTTTCGGGTCTTCGGCTGAATTTTTGAACGCGATAAAGCCTGACTCGACACGGTTCATCTGCCCTGCACCAACACCGATAAGTCTCCTATCTTTCACGAGCGTTATAGTATTGCTCTTTACGTGTTTTGCTGTGAGCCATGCAATGCGCAAATCTTCAAGTTGTTCTTTGTTCGGTTTTATTTTTGTCGGATAAGTCAGCAGTGATGGTTCCCAGCCAACAAGGTCTCTATCCTGCAAGAGCATACCGCCAACGATGCAGCGAATATCGAATTCTCCGCAATCGGTTTTCGCTTTTTCGATTGCCGCAGTGGACATTATTCTTACACGTCTGCCCCATGGCTTTAATGTTCTGATTGTCTCGATAGCGTCATCGTCGAAACCGGGGGCGATGATAACTTCGGCGAAGAAACCGGCGGCGCCTTTAGCCTTGCCAAACAGCGAATATGATTCCATAATCGTCGTCGCAAGGGCTTTATCAACTTTTCTATTCAATGCGATAATACCGCCGAAAGCGCTGACAACGTCTGTTTCATAAGCTTTTTGATATGCTTTGTGAATATCGTTATCGATAGCGCAGCCGCACGGATTTAAATGCTTGACCACAATAGCGGCAGGTTCTGAAAATTCTTTAGCAAGTTCAAATGCCGCATTTACATCAAGCAGATTGTTAAAACTAATCTGGGTTTCATCTTCCATAATTTTCGCAGATGAAACGCTCACCTCATCATTTGCCGGCAGTTTATAAAATGCGCCGCTTTGATGCGGGTTTTCGCCATAACGGAGTTCCATTGTTTTCGCAAGGGAGATGCTGACTCTTTCGGGGTATCTTACACCGGCTTGCTTGTTCAGGTATTTTGATATCGCGGCGTCATAACTTGCGGTCAGGCCAAATGCTATTCGGGCAAAATCGCTTCTGGTTTTTTCGCTGACCGAGCCGCCGGACGATTTCATTTCGGCAACTATTTTTTCGTATTGGCAGGGGCATGTAACCACTGTAACGTATTTATGATTTTTCGCTGCCGAACGAACCATGCTTGGTCCGCCGATATCGATATTCTCAATCGCGTCTTCAAATTTGCAATCTTTCTTCGCAATTGTTTGTTCAAAGGGATAAAGATTAATGCAAACCATATCAATGGGTTCGATGTCATGCTTTTTCATTGCAGCCTGATGTTCGCTGTTGTCGCGAATGCTTAGCAGACCGCCGTGAATTTTGGGATGAAGAGTTTTGACTCTGCCGTCCATCATTTCGGGAAAGCCTGTTACGGAATCGACGCTGACGACATTAATGCCGGCCTGCGAAAGAGCCTTGGCGGTTCCGCCGGTGCTGATAATTTTTACACCCATTTCAGAAAGGCTTTTTGCAAATTCGACAACGCCTTTTTTATCCGATACGCTGATTAGTGCTGATTTAATTTTCACATCCATTTGAATCGCTGCTCCTTAATTTTGCCACAGAGTTTTAAATTTTATTTAGCCACAGAGGATACCCCCGACTTCTCGAGGGCAGGCTCCGGACACAGATTTAATTTATAAAAATGTATCCGTGTTATTTCTGCATCGGTTCAATGCAAATAATATTTTTGCCTTCCATAATGTAAAGTTTCGCATCCTGCGTGTTTGCAGTATAAGCCGTTACCTGAGCGAAATTAATAGTATAAATTTTTTCCGCATTTGCGTTATCCATTACGACGCAAACATTCTTCTTATCGAATACGTAAGCAGTGCCGTTGTTTTCCGCAAGCAATTCGATGCCGTCTGGTAAAAGCCAAGTTTGTTTGCCGCTGTTTGGGTCAATTGCGTAGAGTCCTTTATTTGGGGCATACTGATAAACCGTCGTTTTAGTTACTCTTGCGGGGGTACTTAAAAAGCAGCCTGTATAAAATTTCCAGTCAAGCTCGCCCTTTTCGGCATTTAATTTATAAAGATTTGTATCTTTACCACTTACATAAATTGCATCTTCTGTTTTTGTCAGAGGCGCTTCAATAGCTCCAACCGTATTGAACTGCCATCGTCTAATAGGCTGATTAGCATCCATAGCGAATACACCGCCTTTGAAAGTGGCGAAAACGATTTGATCTTCATTCGAGACGACACTTGTTATGTGTGACCTGTCATCGCTATTGATTTTGAAAACCTGTAGCAAGTCACGATTTGTAACATGCAGCAAAGTGTCCAAGCCGGGAAAATAATAATGTTGTGCATTGACGGCGGGGCGGGCCTGTAATGGATAATCAAGTTTTTTCCTGTAAAGTTCTTCTCCGCTGGTGAGGTTAATGGCGACTAATTTATTGCCGGCGATGAAATAAACTATGTTATTGAAATCAACAGGTTCGGAAACAGGCAGGCTCTTCTCTGCCGCTGAAATACTGAATACAGGAGTTCCATCGTTGCGATTGAGACAGAACAGGTAATTATTATCGGTGAGAATATAAATATTATCACCAAGAAGAGTTACTCTCTGAACTTTTTCGTCCGGATTCAGTGCTATCGCACTTTGCCATGAAGTTTGAAGTTTTGCTTCATTTAAAAGTTTCGTATCTATTGCAAATGCCGCCTGCGATTGCAGGAACGTTAAAGAAACAATAACAAATAAAAATGATAAGATGTAAGTTCTCAAAGTTCGTTCTCCGTGAAAAAATGTGAAAGCGTTATTCAATGGAATCTATATAGTCGCATAAATCTATATTTTTTTGTTTTTCGAATTGCCTCATCTGGTCAATTCTTTCAATATCTTCGTTAATTCGGCTTGCCAATTTAAAAATATAAGGCTGACCTGTGAGGCGATTTTTCAAATCCTGATACATCGGTTCCCATTTACCGCCGTAAAGCTGCTTTTTCAGCACAATCAGCATCTTATGTTCTGCCGAAAGGCTTTTGACGAACTCGACAGTTTCCTTGTCGCGTTTGGCGCCAGCTTTTTTTCCGTCTTTTTCGGTAGTTTTGCCCATAGCTTTTTACGTTTCCAGTTTAATCGGTTGCGATGCTCGTTTCGAATATCGTCTTACGGCTGCGTCCCGGTTCTTTTTATTTTAAACTCAACTGACACAAGCCTGGTAATTAAAAACCGCAACCGTTTTACTTACGTAACCAGCGGCAAAAACTAACCCTAAGTCTTATATCTTCGATTGGTCTAAAATAAGGTCTTTGACTCTTCTGCTCGGCAGGTTAAGAGCACCGAATGCTCCGGCTGCGGCGGAACGAAGCTGTTCATCTACCTGGCGAGACTCAACAATTTTGTAAATCCGGTCAATCTGATTATCCAGAAGCTGATTGGCATTTACTTTCGCAGAAGTTGCAAGCGATTCGAAACCAGCGATTCTTATTTCGACTGAATAGCTTTCATTTAAAGCTAATTCGGCAATCGCTCTTTGTGCATCCGGGCTTGAAATATACGCAAGAATCTGACAGGCAATAATTTTCATTTCATCACGGCTGTCAGCAGTTGTTTTCACCAGAGCATCAAGTGCGTTGGAAATATCGACTGATTTGTTCCGTGTTTCTCCGAGTTTCAGCATCGCCTGTGCAGCACGAATCGCATAATTGTCAGCTTTTTCGGCAGGCCAGTTTTCTTCCGGTTTTGCAGTAATCGCAGAAGCAAGGTTATTTATAACATATTCACTTTGAGGAAATGTTTCAGATGGTTCTGCCAAGGCAATCGCTATAGCAGCGGTATATTTCACTTCTCTATCATTAAATGATAAAGCATCGATAAGCGGCTGTGAAGTTTTATATCTGAACATCAGCGACTTTTCGCCGGCATTGCGTGCCAGTGCTTCGACTGTTCCCAATGCTACCGCTTTGTCGTTGTCTTTGATCGCCCGCTCAAGTGCTTCGTGCAGATATTCAGGGCCTGAAGTTACAGCATACGTCATCGCATCGGCATGCCCGTGTCCGAAGTATTCAGGATAGGCAATATGTGTCGCATCAATTCTGAAAAATGAGGCAATCCATAACGAAATTGCCTGGCCGAAATCTTTATCGGCACGCAGCGCCCATTCACTGGTCCGCATTGACATCAATTCCGGAAAATAAACTTTATCTACAGCTTCACGTGTTAGGCTGCTGCTTTCTTCGTTCCAGAACCATATATTTGCTGTATTGCCTTCTGTAACGGGCATTAGCGAATCAGTTTTGTAATAATAATTTTCAGCGGTACGGAAGAACATCTCGGCTGCTTTTTTGTCGGCGTTCGATGCGTCGATTTGTCTTATCGATTCTATTGCAAGCTCACGAAGCTGTTCAGATTTGTCATTTTCGACGATGTATTTAAGATAACCGAGCGATTCAGAATAGCCGATTTTGCCAAGCGCTCTGATGACCTCAGCCTTTACTGCAAGATTCTCCATTTCAAGTGATGCGGTCAAAGGCCTTACGGCAGAACGGCCGATTTCCGGCAGGGCGGTAGCTATGTTTGGAAATTCTTCTTTCCTGTTTTCATCTGCCATTGCATCAAGCATATATGGTATAGCGTATTCGCCTGAGTTGCGGAGCCGTTCAATTGCTGTGTATTTGCCGCGAACTGTGCTGCTTAGTCTCTTGATTTCGTCAGTTATGATATCGGCCGCGGTTCGACGCTGGTATCTGCCCTGTTCGATAATATCAAGAATTTTTGCGGCAAGAGGCGCAAGTTCAGGATTGCTTGCGTGGACTTTAACCAGAATTGCGTAGCCACGAGGATTATCTTCGCTTAATTTGAATAATTTCAGCGGGTCGGGATTACTGTCGATTACCTTTTGAGCGTAACCGGCGGCAAGGTCGTACCTTCCTAAAACGGTATAATGTAAAAAATCATTCCAATTATCGCTCAAATTGTTGGAATCGGACGTATCTGTCTGTGCTTGAAGTGTAAAAGAAGTTACCGAAGTTAACAATAAACAAAAGCTGAAAGACAGCAAAAAGTTTCTTCTCATCTGCGCTTCTCCGAAGAATATTACTCACCTTATTGAAGTGTGTAATAAAATAGATAAATAAGACCATTAAATTTCATAAACGACTATAATTTATTATAAATTAAATGACTTAACTGTCAATTAAAAAGCCAGTTATATGACTTTTTTATTGCACTACTATATCTTTTTTATTAAGATATGCCCATTGCTTTGCAGGGGAGTAAGCAAAATGAATTTATCAGCGGCTAATGAATTGTTATTTAGCCCATTCAAAGTGGGGTCTCTGATAGTCTGGTTTTATATTTGTATGTATCTCGTCCAGCGTTTTGAGTTCAGCCCGCTTATAGACAATCGTTACAAAGCATGGATAAATTTATTAATGCTTGTGGCTGCGCCTTTTGTACTTTTTTTAGCACTTGCATTTGAAGTTTTTAAAAAAATTCAGAATACAGGCAGTCCGCTTATTGAGGCAGTTGTTTCTTCGTTGGGAAATGCTGTTAAATCGATAAAATACACAAAAATCACGGGCTCAAGAGGGGGCTCATCAATCATTCTTCTCGATCCTTCCGGCAGAAATATTAACGAAATTTACGGCGGTCAATCCAACAATGATGACACAAAACAAACAGTCGCCTCTGCAGAGCGTCTTATCGGCGACGCAGTCGATTTGCTTGCAAGCGATATACTCATCAATCCAACAGACGGCTTTAACTATGATGTAAGATTCAGGGTTGATGGAAATTTAAGGCCTTATAAAAAATTAAACCCCGATATTTATGGAGCAGTCGTTAACAGTATAAAGGCGATTTCCGGAATGGATATAGCTGAAAAACGACGGCCTCAGGATGGGGCGTTTGTCGCGAAAGTTCCAGATGGTACTGTATCTTTTCGTGTCGCAAGCGCAGGTGTGCTGCATGGCGAAAAACTCTCAATAAGAGTGTTAAATCAAAAACTAGCGCCTCAGACATTGCCGGAAATCGGTATGGATGAGCGTGCCTGCCAGGCTGTTAGAAATGTCATGGCAAAAGAATCTGGTATGATTGTCATTTGCGGCCCCACAGGCAGCGGCAAAAGCACGACACTTTACGCAATGCTGCGTGAGATAGATTTTTATCAAAGAAATGTTATTACCATCGAGGACCCTGTCGAATACGTACTTGCCGGAGCAGGGCAGATAGAAGTCAATCCGAAGGCGGATATTACTTTCGCAAAAGCACTACGAAGCATTTTACGGCAGGATCCTGATGTAATATGTGTTGGTGAAATTCGCGATGACGAAACCGCTTCGATAGCTCTAAAGGCGGCTCAAACCGGCCATCTTGTTTTAGCGACTCTTCACAGCAGCAGCAATAACGCTTCGCTTGTTCGCCTTTTAGACCTTGGTATTAGTCCTCTGCTTATGGCTTCGGGTCTTGACTTGTTAATCTCACAAAGACTTATTAGAAGACTCTGCAATAATTGCAAAAGACAAGCAAGGCTCAGTGAAGCACAAATAAAAGCCTTTGAAAAGAAACGTATCGATGTAACGAAAATTTACGAACCGGCAGGGTGCGGCAAATGCAATGACACTGGTTATAAAGGAAGAATCGGGGTGTATGATATTATGCCCATCGATAACGTTGCGAAAAACAGGATTTCGACTGGAAATATTGCTGTCATAAGCAATGAAAGCGATGACGAGCAGATGAAAACTAATCTTCACAGGCAGGCGATGAAGCACGTTATAACGGGTATTACGTCGATTGACGAAGCAAAGAGAGTTACGAGCGGATAATTATGTCAGCACTAATTTCAATAATTATAGCTGTTATATTTGGACTTTGGGGATATCACAAAAGGTTATATCCTGCATGGGCCTTTCTGTTTAATGTAATGATTGCCGCTTACCTTGGACTGATGCTGACACCGACAATTTTAGCCCTGAAATCGGCGGGGGGGATAATGGTTCAGCTCGGCCCCTGGGCCAATTCTTTAACTATGATTATCATAACCGCCCTGTACCTGACCATATCACAATTACTCAGCAAATTTTATCTGACTAATACGTATTGCGTGTCATTTCCCCGCTGGGTAGATAATTTCGGCGGCGTTGTTTTAGGATTTTTAGGCGGCTATATATTAGCAAATATTATGCTCTTCGCCCTTGCGAATACTCCATTAAAATCTAATTCAATTGCATCCAAATTTATTCCCGCCAACGAAGGTCAAACTTTAGTCAGTACTTGCAGCTACATTTCCTCATTTTCGCTTCAATGCACAGAACTGAATATCACAAAAGCCGCTCAGAAAATAAAATATTTACCCATGGTTGCCAAACCGGTTGAGAAAAAGACACCTATAAAACAGGATTCGAACCAACCAATACCGGCCAAAACTATTCAGCCTGAAAGCGATAAAGTGTTGGATATAAATGAACAGACTGAAGAGTTAAAATTTCGCAATGAAATAATTGCTGATACAAACGTCAATCGACTAATGATAGTTCAGCAGGAAGTCAACCAGCCGGCGACCAACCAATCAGATATTAATCAACCAGCAACTAATCAGCCGGAAACTGTTCAACAGGAAACCATGGAGATTGTTCCGGTTGAAAGAAAAATATTAGATATAAACAGCCATACTAAACGTAACCCGTTGAAATCTCCTCGCAAGATAAGCACCCACGAATAAAATTCTGCCAACTCGAATGCACAAATAATCTATAAAATCGTCGGCCTAAGTGATTTTACAGGAAATTTTTAACGTCCCATAATGTATGTTATGTTTCATTCAGCTACTTGGCTTAAAATGCCTGTAAATGCGTTATAATTGCTTGTGTGAGGCTATATTCACCATTTCGCTTATCAGATTCCAGCACGAATATGCACGGTCAACAAGCCCCATATTCTGGAGTGTTTCGTTCAACGTTGTCATAGTCGCATCGGTCTCTAATTCTTCGTGTTCCTGCTTGGTGATATTGATTGCGTTTATAAATGCCGACCTGTTGCAATACAGCAGCGCAGTTTTATAATGCAGACGAACAAGTTCGCTGCCGGCATTGTTTGCGGCGTTAAGATACATCAGTGCCCTTTTTTGTTCGCCAAGTTCGGTGTGACAAAGAATAAGTTTTGAAAGGGCCCTGTAGTTTGTTTCATTTTTTCGCACGATTTCTGAAAACTTTTCGGCAGCCTGTTCATATTTGCCATACTTCATCAAAATGGTGCCCAAGGCATATCCGACAGACAGATTTCCGGGGTTTTGGGCGTGTTCGTTTGCCAGCGTTTCAAGAACTTTCCTGTCTGATTCGCTTTTTTCGAGGTCGCTTCCGTAAATTGCTAAAAATCTCAGACGGGCGGTCTCATTGAGCAAAATGCTGCTGTTTTGAGTGATTGTTGCCGCAAGCTGAAGCGTTGACCATGATTCCTTGTCTTCACCCCGTTTTTTCTGTGATTTTGCAAGCCCGATATAAGCATCCACGATTTCATCATTAATCGCACCGGCTCTATTAAATAGTCCAGCGGCAAGCGACATATTCGAATTTGTCATGTGCAGGGTGCCGAGTTTGATGTACGCAGCAAGGAAATTCGGCTCGATTTTTATAGCCTTTTCATAGCAGACAACTGCTTGCGCAAATTCATCGGCCTGAATATAAATCTCCGCAAGCTGCACATATAAATCGGCAGCCGATGGCTGTTTCTCAATCAATTCATTGAGATAATCAATTGCCTGGCAGGGTCCCTGCTCATCAATTATTTCTTTTATCTTATCTTCTTCAGCCGATGGCGTATTGAAATTGTCCGGATGCACAAGAATAGCATTGCTGAACGCCTCAGAGGCCGCTTCATAATCTCCGGTTTCGAGATACAAATAACCGAGCAGAACAAAGGTTTCAATATCATCAGGATATTCGTGAAGCTGTTTTCTGTATTCCTGAATCACCCTTTCGATCTGGCCGTTTTTATAATAAATTGCCGCAAGTCTCTGTCTTGGAAACTCGAGATAATTTTTGAATTTCAAACAATCCTGATAAAATTCAATCGCTTCAGCTTCCTTGTCGAGCCTTTCATAGCAATGTCCCATAGCATAAAGCGCAATCGTATTAGTAGGCTGTTTGCGGTAAATAGTTTGCAGATTTCCCAAGGCCCCTTTCAGGTCTGATTTTTCAAGACACAGGGCCGCTGCGCACATTCTCCCTATGACGCAATCTGGTCTTTCGAGCAGATATTTCTCTGTTCTATCTTCAGCGATATCGAAACTTCCAACCGAAGTCAAATCGAGAATCTCGTCGATCCCTTCGCTGTTTGCATCCGTTTTATTTACGGTATCTATCCATTGCCAAAGCAGACCTGCTGTATTGACAGCGATCGCCCTGCCGAGAATTTCAAGCAATTTAGACATACTATGTTCGTACCCTTCCTGTTGAAAAGTAATAATAAGGATATCGACGCCCATGCAGCTTGCCTTAATCGCTTAATCTCTAAAATTCGGTTTTCAGGGTAAAATCGCAGTTTTTCAGGTTGGCATTATACCGAATGTACCGTCTTTTATATCTAATTGTGATAATTAAAGATGTGAATAGTTTTTAATGTGAATTTGTTTAGCTGGCGTGTTTTTCCAATTCGCTGAGATATGCCAAAGTCCGTTCGAGTTTATCGGACAAATGTTTCAGTTTCAGCATAGTTTTGACGCGGGTCAAAAGCTCGAGTTTGTTTACAGGCTTGCTTAGAAAATCGTCTGTTCCCGACTCAATCGCCCTTTCGATGTCGCCCATTTCATTCAATGCTGTAACCATTATGACCGGCAAATCGGCGGTCTCTGGATTGCTTTTTAATCTCCTGCAAACCTCAAAGCCGCTCATACGCGGCATCATAACATCCAGCAGTACCAAATCAGGTTTCGATTCCTTAATAAGCTCAATCGCACTTATGCCGTCTCTGGCTGGTATGGAGTTGCATTTCAGGTCTTCAAGATAAGCCTGAATAAGTTCGAGATTCTGTTCGTTATCGTCAACAACGAGAATGTTCGCTGTCTTAAGGTCTTCGTCATTCATGATTTTCTTAGCCATAGTTTTGTTCATCTTTCGTTTACTCCATTATCGCCAAAGACTATATTTTGCCTTCACGGCAGTTAATGATTTTCGATAAATTCTCTTACCTCCGGCCGGAGGTAAATTGTTTCAATATCAACTATTTCTTTAACCGCTCTTGCGCAGTTTAACGCATTTTCGTAAGAATTGGAATCTATATCCCAAAAAAAGAAGTAGCCTTCCTTAAGTTTACACAGTCCAGACCCCCCGCCGCCCAAGGAATCTTTACGTATCTTAACACCATTTTTCTCAAGCAGTTCCATCAATTCGTCAAGTACGACTTTTGTGTCCATAATTTTAAGAAAACACTTCCTGTTTGTCGATAAAAGCTATTGGTATAATTTTAACGTATTTCAGGAATTTTAAAAGTCTTTTTTTACGTTTAAACAGCGTAAAGAAGTAGTTCAAACAGGAAACATAATGCCGCAATTAATTGAAAAACGCCGGTCACTCAATAAGGAAATAGATGTTCAGCTCAAGGAAAAGAAAGAACTTGAAGCGCGTTTGTCGCGGCTGCAGGCACTTGCAAATATCGGCACACTCACAGCAATGGTTGCGCACGAAATAAATAATATTCTTATGCCGCTTGGCAATTACGCAAACGTTGCGCTTCAAAATCCGAATGATAAAGAACTCACTGAAAAGGCATTAAAGAAAACTGTTTTCAACAGCGGTCGGGCATCGGAAATACTCGAAAGCATACTTTCTATCGTTAACGGCGAGTCGGCTGAGAAACGCGCGTGCAGGCTTAAACAACTAATCGATACAGTGTTTTCGTGTATAGGCAGAGACTTTGAAAAAGACTGCATCAAGTTAAAGATGAATGTTCCTGAAGAACTTGATATCTCCGTCGTTCCCGTGCAGATGCAGCAGGTATTAATGAACTTCATTATTAACGCACGAGAAGCAATGATTCCCGGCGGAGGTTCGCTTATTATTAACGCCCATAAAGAGCAGGATTCAGTAACGATAGAAATTGCCGATACCGGCTCAGGAATCACAGCGGAAAATATGGAAAAGATTTTCGAGCCGTTCTTCTCGACGAAAACACCTCAGTCCCCCGCCGCGAGAGCAGGGTCAGGGCTGGGACTGTTGTTCTGTAAAGAGATAGTCGAGTCGCATGCGGGCACAATCGAAGTAGAATCCAAGCCAAAACAAGGAACCAAATTCATCATCATGCTGCCGGCTTGACTTTAGACGGTTACGGCGGAGATGCTCGTTTCGTATATTGTTTTTCGGTTAGGCCTGACTATGTTTTGCTGCGTCGCTGATATGCGTCACCAAGGGGAACTTCATCAAATTCCTGCAAGTTTTTAACTACGATTTTTGCAAAAACGGCGCAATTATCTACTTGCGCGGAATTTGCGATTTATGCGCAATTGTGCAATTTTTTTTACCCAAAATACTTCGATAAATCGAGCGAAAATGCCTCTAAAAAGTGTAAAAAAAGCGGAGAAAAGTAATAAAAAAGCGAGATAAAGTGAACCGCTGATACATACGAAAATACACCAATTACTTTAAAGGCGGATTTCTTCGCCCAGACTACGGAGGCAGAAAAATATTGAAACAAGAAGGAAAAAGGATATAATAGTCTTGTTAAGTCATGAGGAAATTTATGGATGATGAGAATAAATCCAATATCCGTTTAGAAATTAAAATCACATTAAAGAACATATTATTGTTCTTCATCTTTATATAATTTCAGTAATTGCAGCTATTATGTTAAGTTTCTTTTCAGCAAAGTGGATCATCAGTAAAATAGAATATTTGATTAAGCTAAAGGAAGTTAAAAGTAAATCATTTTGCAATAAGCAGGTCTGAGAAGAAATATAAAACTCTTGTTTGTTATAATTTCATTTTAGATATGTCTGAAATTTTGGCATATATGGCAACGTGGAATACTTACGGCACATGGCTGCCGGGGGATGAAAGAGGATATGTTAATAGTCAAGGACAAACATTAAAAGGAAATAATGAGCTGCTTCAAATAAGCAAAGAACAACAAAAATATCCAACTGTGAAATTAAATCTACAAGAAAAAATAATCGCAGAAGAAATAATATCGGCCGAGGCAGAAAAAATCGGTCATACAATCATAAAGATGTCGATAACCTCAAATCACGTCCATCTATTAGCAAAACCGCATCAACAATCAATCGATAAAATAATAGGCAGATATAAGAGCATGACAACACGCGCATTGTGGAAATATGGCAGAAAAGGAAGAATCTGGGCACATGGATACCATAAACGATATTGCTTTACAGTAAACGAGATAAATGCAAAAATAGACTACGTGCAAAAGCATAAGGATAATTGACGCAACAATCGACAAACCTGTATCCGATAAAGCACAATGCGGAACATGCCCGCTATGCGGGCATAACCATTGGCACAGGTCCAATGGTTAATAGCTCGATTTATCAATCGAGCTTCATCGTCATAAGGAACTCTGCATTAGTTCTGCATTTTGCGAGTCTGCTCTTGAGCAGTTCCACTGCTTCAACCGGATTCAATTCGCTCAAAACCCTTCTTAATCTGTAAACAAGCTCAAGCTCTTTGCCTACCAGAAGCAACTCTTCACGCCTTGTGCCGGATTTGCTGATGTCAATAGCAGGATATATTCTGCGTTCGACAAGTCTGCGGTCAAGATGCAATTCCATGTTGCCTGTTGCTTTGAACTCTTCGAAAATAACTTCGTCCATTTTCGACCCAGTGTCAATCAACGCTGTTGCGAAAATTGAAAGCGAACCACCCTCTTCGATGTTACGTGCGGCACCGAAAAATTTCTTCGGCATCTGCATCGCGTTAGCGTCAACACCGCCGGTGAGGATTTTGCCTGAGTGCGGAACTTCAGTATTATATGCACGAGCAAGTCTCGTAATCGAGTCGAGAAGAATAACAACGTCGTTGCCGTACTCGACCATACGTTTTGCTTTTTCGATAACCATTTCGGCAACCTGGCAATGTCTTGATGCCGGTTCGTCGAATGTCGAGCTAATGACTTCAACGTCACGGGCGACTTTGCGTTCCATTTCTGTAACTTCTTCAGGACGCTCGTCAATCAGCAGAACAATCAGTTTAACTTCGGGATAGTTTGTGCTGATAGAGTTTGCGATTTTCTGGAGAAGAACCGTTTTACCTGTTCTCGGCGGAGCGACGATAAGGCCGCGCTGGCCTTTGCCGACGGGAGTAACGAGGTCGATGATACGCATATTAAGTTCGTTTGTCGCTGTCTCGAGAATGATTCTTTCTTCGGGATGGAGCGGAGTAAGGTCGCTGAAGTTTACCTTCTCAACGAGTTTGTCGGGCTCTTCGAAGTTGATCGCTTCTACACGGAGCAGCGCGAAATATTTTTCCGATTCTTTCGGGGGACGAATCTGGCCGCTGACTACCGCACCGGTGCGAAGACCGAAACGTTTAATCTGCGACGGCGATACGTAAATATCGTCGGGACTCGAAAGGTAATTGTATTCGGGATTGCGGAGGAAGCCGTAGCCATCGGGCAGGACTTCGAGAACGCCTTCGCCGTACATAAGACCATTCGACTGTATTCGCTCTTTAAGGATTTTGAAAATCAGCTCCTGCTTTTTCATGCCTGTATATTCGTTGACGCCTTCACGTTTGCAGACATCATGGAGTTCGCCTACGCTCATACGCTGGAGGTCTGTAATGTGCAGATTGCCGCGTTTGATGCGTTCGTACTTAGCGTGAGTTGATTCGTGGTCATCTGCTGCTGTTGCGGCTGCTGATGGTGCAGTATGGTTTTGAACATTTGCTGCGGGCGCGGCTGGAGCTGCTGCTGGTGCCGGCTGAGTGTGCATAGCGGGCGGAGCCTGAGGCTGCGGCGCGGAAGTTGTCTTTGTTTCCGGCGGCGGAGCGACAGCAGGCTGAGTTTGCTGCTGAGACTGCATAGACTCCGGCCTGGCGGCCTGTTCTACAGGTTGAGTCTGATTATCCGCATCGCTTCTTTTCGTATATTTGCGTTTTCGCGGGGTTTTGTCTTCTGTTTTATCTGCTGTTTTGGCCATTTTAGCTCCTAAATTATTGCCCTTCTGTTGAAGAAAAAAATAAGAATAATTTGTATAAATAAATTTTCACTGGCAATCACAATACCGGGAAACCTGTCCGCCTAAGACGGTTCGATTGATTTGCCATATACCACTTGGTATTACTCGCGCGTTGCGCGTTTTGTTACCTGTTTTGCCGGCTTCGCTTTACCCGCGAATGACGGCATGAAATTTTTTAGGATCCGCATAACTTGTAATAAAATGTGAATCCCGCCAATGAACAGAATCAAAAAACGCTTATTTCTTAGAAATTAAAGCGGGAAAAATCTCGCTGATCTGCTTAGTCAGCTCTGAAAGGTCATCGTTATTATTAATGATATAATGAGATATTTTCTTCTTGTTGTCCAGCGAAATCTGGAATTTTTCTCGTTTTTTTAATAAATTTTCATTAAAAAACTGCCTTTTTGAGGCTCTTTTGAGTCTGATGTTCTCGTCGCAGTCAACGAACACGAGTTTATCGCACCGCTTTTCCCACCCTACTTCCATGAGTAAGGGGATATCAAGTACCACAGCTATTATACCGGCGTCTGCCTGATATTGTTCAATCAGCAATTCAGTCTTTTCCATTACGCGCGGATGTATAATACTATTTATTGCCTTGACGGAAGAGGGATTGTCGAAAACGGCGGCGGAGAGCTTTTGCTTATCGATATCGCCTGCGGAATCGAAAACTGAACCACCGAAAGTATTGCGGATTTGCTGCTTTACCTGGGGATTATGGAGAAGTTCTTTTGCGATGCGGTCGGCATCGATAACTGCCGCGCCCATGGCTTCAAACTGTGCGGCTACAGTGCTTTTGCCGGAAGCAATACCGCCGAGTAATCCGATAACAGGCTTTTTGTCCATAAAAGGGGTTCTTCAAAGTGAATGCCCAGGAGAGGACTTGAACCTCTATGAGCCGAAGCTCGCTAGCCCCTCAAGCTAGTGCGTCTGCCAATTCCGCCACCTGGGCAATGAGGTGGTATAATACAAAAAAAAATAACATAATCAAGGGATTTTATAAAAAAGCGGCAAAAGCGAAAATTATCCAAATAACCACGCCAGCAAAAAACTTTGCTCCAATGCCGAAAATCTGGCCTAATCCTGCGCCTGCGGCGGTCCTGAGTGAACGGCGGAATTGCCTGCCGGAGGATTTTTCGACAATCAAAACGGCAGATGCGGCGCCAAGGGCAGAGCCAATGAGCGTGCCGAAAACGGGGATTGGAATAACAATCGTACCTGTTATTGCGCCGAGGATTGCCCCTATTATCGCGGCGGCCATAGATTTTTTGCTCCCTCCTGCCGCACGTGCGCCGCCGGCGCTTGCGAAAAATTCAATAAGCTCACCTAAAAATGCAAGCACTACCGCGGCGATAATTATGTAAATACTGAAAGTTCCCTTGTGCCATAAGGTGAAGAGAATCGTCGCGGTTATCATCAGCCAATTGCCGGGCAATGCGAACAATACTGTCGCAAGGCAAAATGCGTTGACAATCATCAACAAAACCAGCCAAAAGTATAACATTTATATTGCCGCAACCTTTACGTTCTTTTTCTTTGTAAAAAGCGAAACGATGATGAGCGTAATGAAACTGAGCGGAATTGAAATTATGCCGGGCTGATTCAACTGGAAAGGCGCCTGCGAACGCGTAAGGCCGTATCTTTCAAACATATCGGGCGAAAGCAGAATCAGGCCGACTGCGACGATAATGCCGACAGTTATCGAGGCGATAATGCCTGAGGCGGTGGTTCTCTTCCAGAAGAGCAGCATAATAATCGCGGGAAGGTTCGCAGAGGCTGCGACAGCAAAAGCCCAGCCGACAAGATATGAAACGTTCATACCCTGAAAAACGATTCCGAGAATTATCGCGATAAGACCGACGGTGAATGCGGCGGCTTTGCCGATTATGACTTTCTGCCTTTCATTAAGTTTCAGGTCATAAAATCTGTCGAGCAAATCGTGCGCGACGGCGCCGGATGCGGCAATAATCAAGCCGCTGACTGTGCCGAGAACGGTGGCGAAAGCAATTGCGGAAATAATCGCGAATAGATACGTATTGAACGAGCGGGCAAGAAGCGGCGCAGACATATTATCGCTGAAAGGATTGACTACGCCGTTGGCCATTGCACCAAGACCCATATAGAGCGTGAGGATATAAAAGAAGCCGATTGTTGCGATAGCTACGATAGTTGATTTGCGAGCACATGCGGGACTTGGAACGGTATAATATCTGATGAGGATATGCGGCAGCGCAGCAGTTCCGCAGAAAAGTGCGAGCATGAGGGAAACAAAATCAAGCCTTTGCAGTATCGTTCCTTCAACTTTGAATTGCAGACCGGGCCGCATTATTTTGTTGCCTGGGGTTTCCGTAGACGCGAAAAGCGTTACCATGTGGTCGCCATCGCTGAAGACAGCGGCTTTTTTCCAGCGTGTAACAATTGTATCTTTATCTGATAAAAGTGACAAGAATTTGAATGCCCCTACCGGGCCGGTTTTAACATCGCCTGATTTGCCTGCGATTTGTGAAAGACTTCCAACCTGCAGTTCATCGCTGTTCTCAATGCCATTAACAAATCTTGAACCATCTCCTCGAACTGTGACAGATGCAGTTTCAACCAGCTCGATTGTTTCATCTTTTCTTTCGACTTTCCACCAGGTAAACCTGTCGGCTTCCTCAAGCTTAACGAAATCGACAACAAGCTCTCCCTGCGGTGTAGTATGTGCCTGCTGAGCGGCAAATGTGAATCCAGGTGCGGCAGGTTTGATTGTTCCGTTCTGCTGCGCGGCTGGAATTTTCCTATAATCATAATAAGGTTTTTTCCCGCCATGGTCAGGATTTGTAGTTAAACCCCGCTGACAAACTGCGATCACCAGAATGGTTGAAAATATGAGTAAAAGTGCGCCTTTGAGAAACTGAACATAAGTCGTTGACTTCATACCGGCGGTGGCGACAATTATTATAACAATGGTGCCGACCATAATAACGCCAACGGCGTGAGGCAGACCCAAAAGAGGCGTAACGAGAACACCGGCTCCAACCATCTGCGGAATAAGATAAAAAATAGAGACGATAAGAGTACTTATGCCTGCGGCAAGCTGAATACCCGGTGAATTAAAAGTAGAATCAAGTGCGTCGGTGAAAGTGAATTTGCCGAGCCGCTTCATAGGTTCGGCGACAACGAACAGCGCGACAATCCAGCCTGCAAGATAACCAATCGAATATAAAAAGCCATCGTATCCAGCGACGGCAATCATGCCGCAAATTCCGAGGAAAGACGCCGCGGAAAGGTAATCGCCTGCGAAGGAAACTCCGTTTACGGCCCAGTGAATCTGGCCGCCGGCCGCGAAGAAACCGCTGGCGGATTGTGTCTGCCTGGAAAAATAAAATGATAGAAATAATACGAAAGCGACGAAAGCTGCGAAAATAGCGAAGGCCATTACTTATGCCCTCCTTTAGCACCATTTTGAGCAGGATGTTTTTCCCGCATGGTGCAGAGATGGTTGTAAATAAGAGCGAGAATAAGGGCAAAAACTATCAAACCGAATCCGTAAACAACCGCAATGTTAAGCCCAAATATAAAATGCTTTTCCATCAGGGTAGGTCTGGCTACATTTACGACCACAAATCCGGCGTAAATAACAGCATAAATGATGAACATAAAGATTCCAAGTTTGCTTTTGTAGCCAATGGCGTTATCAGGTTTTCCCTTTGCGGCGGGCTGGTGAAACATAAATATCATCCTTAAAAAATTATTATAAACGGGGAAATCGTACAGACTCACAATAACAAGGTCAAGTTAAATACTTGTTGTCATGAAAATTTGAGACCATTTTGAGTATTAATATTTCTCTATTCTGAGACAGCAATAACAGATTGAAGATGATGGTTTTCAATAACTACCTGCTGTTTTGATAATGTAAAGAGAAATGTGCTGCCTTTGCCAATTTCGGATTCGACCCAGATTTTGCCGCCATATATTTCAACAATCTTTTTTGCTATGGAAAGGCCAATGCCTGTTGATTTGAATTTGTTATTTTTTGTGAGTCTCTGAAATATCTTAAAAATTTTTCCAAAGTACTTGTTTTCAATTCCGGGGCCATTATCGATTACGCTGAACTGCCAAAAATCTTCCTCCTGGGAGCAATCAATTCTTATGCGGCCTACAGGTTTGTCCATAAACTTTACAGCATTATCCAGCAGGCATTCGAAAAGCTGCTTTATATGCTCAGGATCACACATAATCACCGGCAATTGATTTTGTATTATGATTTCGACATTCTCAGATAAATTAAAATGATTGATAATTTCTTTAAGCACAACATTCAAATCTACGCATTTTTTTGTATCATCTCTAAGGCTTATTTCAGCGTATCTTAGAACCGCAGAAAGCTGCGCATTCATCCTTTCACATCTATCAATTAACATATCCAATATTTCTTTGCCTTTTATATCGAGCTTATTTCCATAATCCTCGTGCATTATTCCCGCCAGACTTCCAACCGCCCGCAAAGGTGATTTTAAATCGTGAGCTGCTATATTGGTAAATTCGCTAAGCTCATAATTAGCGGCAGTTAATTTTTTGATGGTGTTTCCAAGCTTTCTGTTAAGATTTATTAATTCGTCTTCAGCTTTTTTCCGTATGACAATCTCTTCGCTCAATTCCGATGTTCGCTCCCTGACATTGTTTTCCATCTGGCCATAAATACTGCTGAGTTTATGCTCGATTCGGCGAACATATAAACGAAATATTATCAGCAGAAATCCGCCTACAATACCACCTAAAACTGTCATAGAAAGTGTTACAATCCATATTGCTATTTTTTCAGATTTAATGTTCTTTAAAACAACAATATCACCCACTGGCCTGTTTCCGGCATCGACAAGCGAAATAAAACCTAAATAATAATCCCCGTCTTTTTTTATTGGGGATTCAATTAAAGTATTTCCATGATGGGGTTGCGGGTATGTCATTTTGTTGACGATTTCGGCAGGTAAATCGGCTGTATTGTAATCAATAATAACATAATCGGCAACAGCATCCCATTCGCCCGTGAATCCGAGCATTTTCATACCTTCCTGCCAAGAAGCTTTGTTAAGATATGATTTATCAATAATGTGGAACGATTTGACTTTAAACGTTTGATTAATTTCCGGCATTATGTGCGCGATTTCTTTACCCAACTCCAGAAAACCAGCAAGTGAACCATTAATAAACCAAGGCTCGACTACCCGCAAAGTAAATGTACCCAGCGGCCCCACCTCAATCCCCCATGAAGTCTTTTTGTCCTCAGCAGCCTGGGTCAATGTAAAGCGACGAATGCTGTCGCTATATCGTGAAGGCTGGTGAACGCGCAAAAAATTAATCTTATCAACTCCATGGAAATAAAAGTGGGTAATATTATATTTTGACTCAATATTTTTAAAAATCGGTTCAGAATAATTCTGTAAAAGTTGGCGGTCTTCCATAAGCCATATATTTTGAAGCTGTTTGTCTTTCTTCAGAAATTCGATTATCCCACTAATAGCTGCGGCATCCTGGTTCAGGTGCCCGTAAAAAGATTTTTCAACAGCATTAATCAGGTCAAGTGTGTGTGAATTCAAATACCTCTGCTGCATTATATAAAGACTGCCGACAGCGCCGGTCAGCAATAATAAAATTGCAATCACCGCTGGAGCAATTACAGGTATGCGGATTTTTTCATTAATATATTTGAGTACCATTCGATCTTTGCTAAAATAGATTTCTTCTCTAATTCTATCGGTTGTATTATCAGTTAGCTTAATATCAGATGCATTTAGCTAAAGCAAAAGAGTCCTATAAACAATAGGACATACAACTTTGCTAAAATTTGAAAAATCTGTAATTCGTGTTTTTCAGGAGTGAAAGTGAAAAAATTATTATTGATTACGGTATTGTTTTTTTTCTGCGGATGCAGCCAAAGCGACAGGATTACTCAGACTTCGACAATCGATGCGCTGCTTGCGGGGGCTTATGACGGGCAAATTGAGTGCGGCAAATTGTTGAGTTCTGGTGATTTCGGAATCGGGACGTTCGACAGGCTCGACGGCGAAATGGCGGTGCTGGATGGAAAAGTCTATCAAATTAAAGCAGATGGGAAAGTCTATCGCCCTGCCGGGAATGTCAAGACGCCATTTGCGACAGTGTGCAAATTCAAACCGGATACGAGATTCGAAATTAAATGGGCTGATTTCAAAACTGCGGAGTCAATCATCAATGAGAAAATTCTTAATCAAAATATTTTCGCTGCTGTAAAAATTACAGGGACTTTCAAATATATGAAAACACGGAGTGTTCCTGCTCAGAATAAACCTTATCCGCCGCTGGTTGAAGTTGCAAAGAATCAGCCGGTGTTTGAAATGAACGAGGTTCGCGGGACGATTGTAGGGTTCAGGTCTCCGCCATTTGTTAAGGGTGTGAATGTGAGCGGGTTTCATTTTCATTTTTTAAGTAATGATTTTACGCGCGGCGGGCACGTTCTGGATTTTCAGCTAGATGCGGGCAAATGCGAAATTGATGTTTGCAATGAATTGCTTTTGATTCTGCCTGAAGACGATATTTTAAAAGATATTGATTTGTCGGAAGATAAAAGCGAAGAATTACAGAAGGTTGAAAAATAAAAAAGCCGGCGGGAAATTCCACCGGCTTTGAAACTTTAATTTGGGCATACAATATTATTCGCCTTGACCGCCATTAGGTCCGCCCGGGCCGCGGCCACCGGGTCTTTGCGGTCTGCCGGGACGATTTGGGTCAAAACCGGGCCGCTGCGGTCTTTTCATTTCTGTAAAAGATTCAACAGTTACCCATTTTTGTCCGTCTTTCTCTTCTACTTTGCCGATAACATGGACGATTTTGTTTTCCATTTGGGCGAGTTCTTTGCCTTTTTCATCGAGGACAACTTCCCAATTTCCGCGTCTTCTGTTCTCAATTTTGACCGATGTTACAATTCCCTCAGCGTCTTTTTCAACCAGCACCCTGCCGCGAATGGCGTTCGGGTCGAACTGCGGCCTTTGCGGCATATTAGGGTCAGCGGCTTTGGCGGCGTCCACGAACGTAAACCCAACCAAAGCGGCTATGATAAATAAAATAGTCATGTTTTTCATAGTTTTTTCCTTGTCAAATTGTTTATTTTAACATTTTTACGATTTTTAAACGATAAGATTACTTCGTCAAATAATGGCCATTTTCTATAAGAAATTTTCTACTACATTAGACGTTTTAATCAGAAGCCATATTGCAATTTTCTAAATAAAAAATCCCCGAAGCAATTTCGGGGGTTTTTAAAGAATTAAAATTAAATACCTCCGCCCCCTCCGCCACCACCTGCTCCGCCTCCGGAACCGCCGCCTGAACCACCACCAGTCCCACCACCGGTTCCGGTTCCCGTGCCAGTACCACCTGTTCCAGTTCCGCCAGTACCACTGCCAGTTCCGGTTCCTGTGCCAGAACCACCAGTTCCAGTACCTGTTCCGGTATCGCCTGTTCCAGAACTGCCGGTACCTGTATCTCCGGTTCCGGTATCGGTTCCAGTACCAGTGCCTTGGTCTATTCCGGTGCCGTTGTCTGTACCTCTATCTATTCCTGTGCCTCTATCTATTTCGGTACCTCTGTCTGTTCCGGTGCCGTTATCAGTTCCACGGTCTATTCCAGTGCCTCTATCACCGGTTCCACGATCCAAATCCCTTTGAGTGCCGGTTCCGGTTCCACGGTCAAGACCTCGTTCTGTTCCGGTTTCTGTATCCGTACCAGTACCTGTGTCGCCAGTTGCGCCGGTGCCGGTGCCTGTTCTGCTGCGGTCAATGCCCCTTTCGGCGCCATTTGTGCCGGGTGCATCAGCAGGAACTCTGGGAGCGCCTCCCGGGCTTTCCGGAGATTCTCTTCCCGGCTCGCCGGTTCCGGTTCCATTATTTTCAATACCTCTGTTAGTGCCATCAGGTGAGGAGGGCGCATCTGAAGGTGTTCTTGGTGCTCCGCCGGGATAATCTGGAGATTCTCTTCCGGGCATAACCCGGTCGCGCGGGTCTGCCCTGCCGGGAATTGTGGGATTAGTAGTATCATCGGTACCAGCCTGTGTCAAGCCCGGCTGGTTCGTATCCTGACCGAAGCCGCGATTGGGGTCGCCAAAATCAGGCTGATTCATATCGTCAAGCGTTCGAGGCTGGTTAGCATCTGTATCCGGCTCATAGCCGAAAATCTGGTTGTCGTTCATATCCGGCTGGTTTCTATCTTCCAATGTTTGCGGCTGGTTGGCATCTGTGTCCGGCTCATATCCGAAAATCTGTTCGTCATCCATACCCGGCTGATTTCTATCTCTAAAATCAGGCTGACGCGGCCGTTCCCCATTATTCATGCCGGGAATGTTCGGCTCCATACTCGGGTTTTCACCTTCGATGCCTCGAGAGGCATTATCCGTTTGGTCGCGGTCATTTGGTCCGCCGTTTGACATAGCAATGGCAAAGCCTGCCAATAACGTCATAATCGAAAAAAACATAGTTATTTTTTTCATTACATTTTCCTTTCCAAATACTCTTCAACATTCAAATCACACACGTTTCGGTTCTTGCATAAATACGGAGTTTTGCGGCGGAACACTATAGGTAAAATACTGCATAACTAAGGGGAAATTACTTGTGTAAAAATAGAATTGAATGATATAGAATATACGTTTTAATGTTCGATATTAGGAGATTAGAAAATGACAGATGCACAGATTTTTCAACTGGCAGGAATAATTTATCTTACTGTGGGAATAGGCATAATTACAGGCCGCGATTTTTATTCGAAAATGGTTGCGAGTTTTATGGATGATGCGGCGGCGTATTATCTTGGGGGGCTAACTGCGCTGACGATTGGTTATCTGCTTGTTACATTTCATAATGACTGGGTGAAAGACTGGCCGGTGCTGATTACTATTCTCGGATGGATAGCATTAATAAAAGGCATATTTCTTCTGGCTGCGCCAAAGGCTGCAACGCAGGTGAGCCGCTATTTTATCAGAAACGTAAAATTCCTGAATATCTGGGCGGCGGTTGCGATAATCATCGGCGTGTTATTCTGCTGGCTGGGATTTTTCTATCTTCGAAGACCAATTGGAAGTTTCTAGCAAAGAAAAACCCCGCCATGAGATAATGACGGGGTTATTTTTTTCGGTATTTTTGCCGTTAGAGATTATTTGATGTCGGCGTGGTATTCCTGCAAGGATTTTACAGCGCCTTTGCCTTTTTGGATCGCTTCGACGCCTTTAGCGGCGGCGACTGCGGCGGCAATCGTTGTAATATATGGAATCTTATATTTTATCGCTGACTTGCGGATATAAGAATCATCGTACTGACTGGTTTTGCCGGCAGGAGTATTTATCAAAAGCTGAATATCACGATTCTTTATCGCATCTATAATATTCGGTCTGCCTTCCTGCATTTTGAAAACCGATTCGGCTTTAATTCCATTTTCCAAAAGATATTTGTATGTTCCTGAAGTGGAAATAATTTTGAAACCTAATTTTGAAAATCTTTTCGCGACGTCAACGACGGCTTTTTTATCAGCATCATTGACGGTAATCAAAACAGTTCCTTTGATAGGAAGAGTCTGCTTTGCGGCATCCTGCGATTTGTAGAAAGCCAGTCCGAAAGAATCAGCCATTCCGAGAACTTCGCCTGTGGAACGCATTTCAGGGCCGAGGATGGGGTCAACTTCCGGGAACATATTGAACGGGAAGACCGATTCCTTTACGCCGAAGTGCGGGAATTTTTTGGGTTTGAGATCCATATCGCTGATTTTACTGCCGAGCATTAACTGTGTGGCGAGTCTTGCCATCTGGATCCCGCAGACTTTTGAGACAAGCGGAACAGTTCTCGATGCGCGTGGATTTGCTTCGAGGACATAAACCATATCATCGGCAATGGCATACTGCATATTCATCAGGCCGACAACGTTCAATTTTATCGCAATCTTTCGAGTGTAATCGTAAATGGTATCGAGATGTTTTTGCGGAATACTGATCGGCGGAATGACGCAGGCTGAATCGCCGCTGTGAATACCTGCAAGTTCGATGTGTTCCATAACAGCAGGAACAAACGCGTTTGTGCCATCGGCAAGAGCATCGGCTTCGCACTCGATAGCGTTGCTGAGGAATTTGTCAATGAGCAACGGTCTTTCAGGTGTAACGCCAACGGCGGCATCGACATATTTTTTGAGCATTTCGTCATCGTGTATGACTTCCATGCCGCGACCGCCCAAAACATACGAAGGGCGAATCATTAACGGATAACCAATATCTTTCGCTGCTTTCAACGCTTCTTCAAATGTACTAACCATTGCGGATTTAGGCATTGGGATATTCAGGCTTTCCATTTTTTCGCGGAACCTGTCGCGGTCTTCGGCAAGGTCGATTGCTTCGACGCTTGTGCCGAGGATTTTAACACCCGCTTTTTCCAATTCTGCGGCGATATTCAAAGGAGTTTGTCCGCCGAACTGGCAGATGATGCCGAGCGGCTTTTCCTTTTCGTAGATGCTCAAAACATCTTCGACGGTCAACGGCTCGAAGTACAATTTGTCCGAGGTATCGTAATCAGTTGATACAGTTTCGGGATTGCAGTTGACCATTATGGTTTCATAGCCTTCTTCACGAAGAGCAAAGGCCGCGTGGACACAGCAGTAATCGAACTCAATGCCTTGGCCGATTCTGTTTGGGCCGCCGCCGAGCACCATAATTTTTTTATTGTTGGTGCTGACGGAAACAGTATCTTTCGCGTTGTAGCTGGAATAATAATAAGCCGCGTTTTCGACACCGCTGACTGGAACTGCGTGCCAGCCTTCGACGACGCCGATAGATGTACGCTGCTTTCTGATTTTGTCTTCGTTGATGCCGAGAATCTTCGCGAGATATTTATCGGCAAAGCCGTCTTTCTTTGCCTTTTCGAGCAGGTTGTCGGGAATTTGTTTACCTTTATATTTAAGAATTTCTTCTTCGAGTTCGACAAGCTCTTTCATCTGGGTAAGGAAATACGGCTTGATATATGTTTTTTGGTAAAGCTCCTGTATGTCGGCACCTTTACGCAGCGCTTCGTATAAAATGAACTGGCGTTCGCTGGTAGGCTCTCTGAGCATATCCATAAGTTCCGGCAGAGATTTTTTGTTGAAATCTTTCGCGAAACCCAGCCCATGTCTGCCGTTTTCGAGAGAACGAATGGCTTTTTGAAGGGCTTCTTTATAATTTTTGCCGATGCTCATAACTTCGCCGACAGCGCGCATCTGCGTGCCGAGTTTATCCTGGACACCTTTGAATTTTTCAAAGCCCCAGCGAGCGAATTTTACGACCACGTAATCTCCCCATGGAGTGTATTTGTCGAGAGTTCCGCCTCGCCAATATGGAATTTCATCGAGAGTTAGACCGCCGGCAAGCATCGCAGAAACAAGTGCAATTGGGAAACCGGTCGCCTTTGAGGCAAGAGCGCTTGAACGGCTTGTACGGGGATTGATTTCGATAATGACCACCCTGCCTGTTTTGGGGTCGTGGGCGAACTGGACGTTCGTTCCGCCGATGACCTGAATGGCTTCGACGATATCGTAAGAATATTTTTGTAGTTTTTCCTGAAGTTTTTTATCGATTGTCAGCATCGGCGCGGTGCAGTATGAATCGCCGGTGTGGACGCCCATCGCATCGACGTTTTCGATGAAGCAAACAGTAATCATCTGGTTTTTGGAATCGCGGACGACTTCGAGTTCCAGCTCTTCCCAGCCGAGAACCGATTCTTCGATCAGGATCTGGCCGACGAGACTTGCGGCAATACCGCGAGCGGCGACGAGCCTAAGCTCTTCAATATTATAAACAAGGCCTCCACCGGTTCCGCCCATAGTATATGCGGGTCGAACGACAACCGGATAGCCAAGATGGTCGGCGATTTTTTCGGCTTCTTCGACGGTGTAAGCTGGAGCGCTTTTGGGCATATCGATGCCGAGTTTGCTCATTGTATTCTTAAATTCAATTCTGTCTTCGCCTCTTTCGATGGCATCGACGTTAACGCCTATGACTTTGACGCTGTATTTTTCGAGAACGCCTGCTTTGCTCAATTCTGAAACAAGATTGAGGGCACTTTGGCCGCCGAGATTTGGAAGCAGAGCATCGGGACGCTCTTTTTTAATGATTTCGGTCATTGCCTCAAGAGTCAGAGGTTCAATGTATGTAATATCCGCCATGCCGGGGTCGGTCATAATCGTGGCGGGATTGGAATTTGCAAGAACGATTTTGTAGCCGAGCTTCCGCAGGGCTTTGCAGGCTTGTGTGCCTGAATAGTCAAATTCACAGGCCTGTCCGATTACAATCGGACCCGAACCTATTATCATTACTTTATTTATGTCTTTTCTTCCAGGCATTCGATCCTCCATGAAAAATACATTTTTGTGCGTACGTGAACAAATTTGTGGAAATTATATACATTTTTGTTACTTGTAAAAGCAAAAAATGAAAAAATAAGATGTTATAAGTAACGCTAAAATTTTATATTGCATTCTTTAATGTATGAAATAAGATTCTTAATATGAAAATCTGGAATGAATTTAAACAGTTCGCAATCAAAGGCAATGCAATCGACATGGCTGTTGCCATCGTTATCGGTACGTCGTTTAACAAGGTTGTCAATTCGCTGGTGAACGATGTGATAATGCCGCCGATTGGGTATGTTCTTGGCGGAGTCGATTTTAAGAATTTGCAGATCGTATTAAAAGAAGCCTCTACCAAAGCAACGGGCGAAGCTGTGCCTGCGGTTGCACTGCGTTACGGACTGTTTGTTAATACACTCATAGATTTTTTCATCGTAGCGTTTACGATGTTCATTGTTGTGAAACTGATGAATAAAATTATTAGGGCACGAGTTGTAGTTGTACAAGAAGCAAAAAAATGACATTTGAAAATGATTTCGTATGGGGAGCGGCGGCGGCAAGTTATCAGGTTGAAGGCGCATTTGCGGAAGACGGAAAAGGCTTGTCCGTTTGGGATACGTTCTGCAAACAACCGGGAAAAGTTTACAGCGGAAATACCGGCGATGTCGCCTGCGACCATTATCACAGGTTTGAAGAAGATGTCAAAATAATGGCGGAGCTGGGACTTAAAGCGTATCGGCTTTCGATATCGTGGCCGAGAGTTCTGCCGGAGGGAATCGGCAAAGTAAATGAAAAAGGGCTTGAGTTTTATGACAGGCTGATTGATTGTCTGCTCGAGCATAAAATTGAGCCTTGGGTTACGCTTTTTCACTGGGATTATCCGCAGACGCTTTTTGATAAAGGCGGCTGGCTCAATCGCCAGAGCAGCGACTGGTTCGCGGAATATACAAAAATCATCGTCGACAGACTTTCAAACAGAGTCACAAAATGGATGCCGCTCAACGAGCCGCAGTGTTTTATTGATTTGGGACATCGGAGAGGAGAACATGCGCCGGGGCTGAAACTTGAATTGCCTGATGTGCTGACGACGGCGCATAACTGCCTGCTTGCTCATGGAAAAGCGGTGCAGGTCATACGAGCAAACGCGAAAAGCAAACCGTCAATCGGTACGGCTTTAGTCGCTCTTATCGCTATCCCTGAAAAAAATAATTTTATCAATATTGAACTGGCACGCAAAGGAACGTTTTCGGTTTATGATAACAGCACAATGAATAATCCATGGTTTGCAGACCCGATGCTGCTGGGCAAATATCCGAAAGATGGCTTGAAGAGGTTTGAAAATGAAATGCCGAAATTCGATGACGCGGATATGAAGACTATCGCTCAACCGCTGGATTTTGTGGGCTTGAATATTTATCGAGGCTGGAAAGTTCGGCCTTCGCTGAAAACGGGAGTTGAGGTTGTGCCGCAGACACCGGGGTATCCGCTGACCGCGATGGATTGGGAGGTTACGCCGGAGGCGCTTTACTGGGGGCCGAGATTTTTCTATGAGCGATATAAACTGCCGATTGTGATTACTGAAAACGGAATGGCCAATTGCGACTGGGTGCATTCGGATGGGAAGATTCATGACCCGCAAAGAATCGATTATGTCGGCAGGCATCTGAAAGAATATAAACGGGCAAGCGATGAGGGGGTTCCGTGCAAAGGATATTTTTACTGGTCGATTATGGATAATTTTGAATGGGCACACGGCTACAGCAAACGCTTCGGTTTAGTTTATGTCGATTACCAGACGCAGAAAAGAACGCTGAAAGATTCGGCACTGTGGTATAAAGATGTTATCAAATCGAATGGAACAAATTTATAGTGATATATCACATTGCTAAAAATGATGAATGGTCGGCTTGTATAAACAAAGGTCAATACACACCCGCTGATTACGATAAAGATGGTTATATCCATTGTTCCGATGATCGTCAAATTAAAAGAGTTGCGAATTGGCTGTTTAAAGGTCAAAAAGATTTAGTGCTCTTGAAAATCGACCCGACAAAATTAAAAGCACGCACAATTTACGAAAGCTCACAGGGAACTGATGAAAAATTTCCGCATATCTACGGCCCAGTCAACCTCGATGCTGTAATCAAAATCATTCAATTAACTTGCGATTCAAACGGCGAATTTAAGATTGGCGAGCGGGATTTATAACGGCCTGTGCAAACTGTTGTTTCAACCGAATCTTTTCTAAATAGATTTCTCGACTTCGGCGACTTCATCACCTTCGCTCGAAATGACAAGATGTGGATTTAGACTGGCATCGCAATTATGAAAAATTATTATGTTTATATAATGTCAAGTAAATCCGGCACATTATATGTTGGCATGACAAACAATGTGAAAAGGAGAGCTTATCAACATAAGAACCATTTGATAAAAGGATTTACGCAAAAATATAGTATTAACCGTCTGTTATATGTTGAGATATTTTCAGACCCTCTTTCGGCTATCGGCAGAGAAAAACAAATAAAAAAATGGAGACGCGAAAAAAAGATCGAACTTATTGATTCAGAAAATCCTGCGTGGAAAGATTTAAGCGAAGATTGGTATGAAGAAGATTCTTCTAAATAGATTTCTCCACTTCGTCCCGTTTCACGGGACTTCGGTCGAAATGACAATCTGCGACTAATGTCATTTCGAGCGCAGACAGTGAAACTGTCGGAGTCGAGAAATCTATTTAAATTAATGTATACCCTTACGATTTGCCATTGACCTTTTACATTCACCTTCTTATCATGTTCCTATGCTTAAAAAAGGATTAGTACAAGTTTATACGGGAAGCGGGAAAGGGAAAACAACGGCGGCGTTCGGCCTTGCGGTACGGGCGGCCGGGTGGGGAAATTCTGTCATTATTTATCAATTCCTCAAGCCCCCTGCTTTGAAACTCGGCGAACGAAAAGCTGTCGCAAAATCCAAACTGCCTATAAAGATTGTTCCGCTCGATATAAAATGGAATATGAAAAAGTCTTTTGCAGATAAAAAGGCAATCGAAAACACCTTAAAAAAAATCAAACAGCTTTTCGATAAAATCACAAACGAAGCGAAAGAGAAAAAATACGATGTTATTATTCTCGATGAAATCGTATTCTGCCTTTCAACGAAACTTGTCGATTTGGAATTGATTAAAAATTTGATTGAATCGAAAAATAAATCGGTCGAGTTAATTCTCACCGGCAGAGGCGCTAGTAAAGAACTTATAAAAATGGCAGATTTGGTAACAGAAATGAAATTAATTAAGCATCCGTTCGAGAAAAATATAAACGCCAGGCAAGGTATAGAGTATTAACTTAATCACTGATTACACAGATTAAATGATTATATTTATTTGTGAAATCAACGTAATCTGCGATTAAAGAAAGAATAACTATGAAAATTGCAGTAATAATTTGTGCGGCGGGAAGCAGTACGAGATTCGTTAAAGAACAAAAGCATAATCTCGAAGCGGCAAAGAAAAAACAATTCGCAGATGTGAGCGGCAGGCCTGCGTTTATGCGAAGTATCGAATTTTTTGCCAGCAGAGATGATGTTAAACAAATCATTATGTCTATCCCTGTTGAAGATGAAGAAATTTTCAAAATCACGCACGGCGCAAACGTCAGCTTTCACGGAGTAAAACTTTGCATCGGAGGCTCGGAAAGATTTGAGACCGTCGCAAAGGCTCTTGCGATGGTAAATGACGATATCGATATTGTCGCAGTACACGATGCGGTGCGGTGCTGCCTGACCGAAAAATGGGTGGATGATGTTTTTAAGTCAGCAGAAAAAAATGGAGCCGCGATGCTTGCCTGCCCTGTCGTTGCGACTTTGAAAAAAGTCGAGAACGGACAAATCGTTAAAACCGTTGACCGCAGCGGACTGTACGAGGCTCAAACGCCGCAGGTGTTCAAAAAAGATTTGCTGAAAAAAGCATACGATAATTTAAATAAACTCGACAAGTCAAAAATAAGTGATGATTCGCAGCTTGTTGAGGCATTGGGACATAAAGTCGCGATAGTCGAAACCGACTCATCGAATATCAAAATTACGAATAAATCCGATATCGCAATTGCCGAGGCAATTATCAAATCGCGTTCAAAAGAAAAACCAAAAGGCTATGTCGGCCCATACGCCGATGCACAGTGGTGAACGTCTTAAATTAACCACGAATGAACACGAATTTATTTTTTTTTTATCGCTGATTAAACAGATTATAAAGATAAGATTAAAACTTTCGGCTATCGTAGGCCCAGTGGAGAAGAGCCTGACGCTGTTTCTTTCGGCAAGTTAAATCGCCCTTTTTACAATTCAACTTTATCTGCGCTATATGACGGCGAATTGCTTTCCACCTCTTAATCTGTCTGCGATCTTCGTCTTCTATCCTTCGTCCTAAATAATATCTGCAATACCACTGGAACCAGCCGCGAGGGTCGTCAGGATAAATCCAGCCCTTCTTTCGCCAGACTGATAATGGCTGGCTTGCGTCAACGCCGAAGAAATTCAGATTTTTATCGTGCTTTTCGGGGCTGAGTTTGGCACCTTTAAACCATTCAGCAGGAAATTCATCACGGCAGTCTGTCATATACTTTCCGCCAAAGACGCCTAATCTTAGCATCTGGCGAGGAGTAAGCTGCGGTTTGAAATCCGGTGCGAATTTTCTGCCCATCGGCGAAGTTAGTTCGTACTGATAATTTTTCTGCATCTTGTCATTGACGACAACAATTCTTCTCTTTGACTTTGTCATTACGCGTTCCGCAGAAATCAAATTTCGGGAATCACTTCGGGGTAAAGCAGGCCTGTGGATGTAATTCTAAAGACATAAATCAGCTTCGGTCTTAACTGGGTGTAAGTTACCGAGCCGTAGATAGCTGAGATGCCGTATTCGGAGAGTTTTTCGGGGTCGTTTGCCAAATCCCAGATGCCTGACCAGAAAACCTGCCTTTCTTTTATGGGCAGTTCTCTAAGTAAATCGCTGTATCTGCCGGGTTCTTCGCCGAATTGTTCGATTGGAAAACCGGCATGGGGCGACATTTTTTCGCCGTAGATTCTCCGCCAAAGGTACATACTTCTTTTTCGACCGTCCATAACCATCTGGTCGGAGAATTTTACAATTAGAGCATCAAAATGAACTATATCTCCTTCTATCGTATATTCCCGCTCGAGTACTTTTTTCAGCTCATTATCGCGTGCGGTTTCGACGAATTTTAAGGTCGTCGTCAATACGTATCCTTTTGAATCCCTGGTTTGGGCGATAACTTTGGCGTAGCCTATTTTGTTTTCATCGGTAAGGTTGGATAAAGACTTTTTCAGGGTCTTGTTTTCGGAAAGAAGGTCGTTTAGGGCTGTGCCTCCCCGGTAAATGCCGACGCTGACCAGATAAACGGCACCAATTATAATAATTCCGAAAATCAGGGTCGGAAGACTTGCCAAAATCTTAAATATTCTCTTTAAAAATGACATAGTCTAAGTATTCATCCTGAATTTTCTGTTTTTTCCGTATTTCACAAGGATATAATACGTTGTAACTGTAAGTTTGTCAAATTTTAAAGAGTCATCAAATGTCCTTGACAAGCGTTTATAAGTTGATAATCTTATTACTATGGATTTTAAATTTGAAAGGATTTCCAATGAAAAAGATAGCGTTATTAATATTTTTCACGTCTTTAGCATTAATCTCTGTCGGCTGCGAACAGCACAGACGTTTTATGGATGAGCCGCCTACATCAGATGTGTTTGACCAAATGACACCATCAGCGGCATCGGAAGTTGCACTTGCAGAATCAGTTGCGGCTAAACGCCTTGCGTACCGGGCTGAACTCGAAAAGATTAAATCATTCTACGAACAGAGCGGCAATCAGCTCAAAATCGAATGGGTCGACCGAGAATTGAAATTCCTGGACGATACACCGAGATACCGCTACATTCTTCAGGCTGAAGTAGCCGGGAGCGACCTGCGAGCAAGAGATATTATTCCAAAGGCCGACGGCGTTTATAAAGAAGCTTTAGGCAATTATAAACGCTCAAATCTTATTTTCCCTATTCCTATGCTTGTCGAACATCGAGACGTCGCATTTCCTCATCATGTTCCGATATATGTCAGCAAAAAGAGATTACAGCGTGCTCTGAATGGATTTAACGAAGTGATAGAGAATTATCCCACCAGCGACAAAATCGATGATGCTGCTTATTACGCTGGCAGAATACACGAATATTTCGGAGATTATTCGATAGCCGTTCTTTACTATAAAAGAGCATTTCAGTGGGATTCAGCGACGCCTTACCCGGCAAGATATAGTGCCGCAAAACTTCTTGATAATCAACTGGTGCAAAGGGACGAAGCGCTTGAGCTGTATAGGGAATCGCTCGACAGGGAAGACGTATATCATAATAGTAACGCGGCAATCGAGCAGCGAATCAGGCAGCTTACCGGCGGCGACCCGAATGATATGCCTCTTGAGTGATAATTGTTATTCTTGATGATTTTTAATCAGGCCTGTAGAATAATACAGGCCTGATTTTTTTTATATGCATAAAGCTGAGAATATAACTGAAAATTTTTTGAGACAGAACGAACTTTTGCCTTCGGGCAAAAAGATTCTTTTGGCAGTTTCCGGCGGCGCCGATTCTGTCGCCCTGCTTTATATACTTGATAAACTTTTTCATAACGATATTTTTATTGCTCATGTTAATCATCAATTACGCGGCGATGAAAGCCTTGCAGACGAAGAATTCGTAAAATCACTGGCTGAAAAATTTAATCTGCCGATAGAAGTAAAATCTGTCGATGTAAAGCGGTACGCAAAAGAGAAAAAACTATCAATTGAAACGGCGGCTCGCGAATCAAGACTTGAGGCATTGAGTCAAATAGCTGAGGGAAATAAATGCGAGGTTATCGCAACTGCTCATCATAAAAATGACAATACTGAAACAGTTATACATCGTATGATTCGGGGGACAGGTTTTAGAGGCCTTGCGGGTATCAGGATAAAAACAGTGATTAAAGGCAAAACTTTCATAAGGCCCCTGCTTTGCCTATCACGGCAAGAGATTGAAGAATATTTGAAGAGCAAAGAAATTTGCTGGCAGAGCGACCATACGAATCTCGATGTTAAATTCACACGAAATCGAATAAGACATAAACTAATTCCTTATCTGCTGAAAGATAATCCCAATCTTATTGATGACATAAGCAGTTTATCAAGTCATTGCGCGGTTTTAACGAAGAGCATAGAGGAAATTTCGGGGTCTGTCAGACAAAAATGTTTTCTTTCGGAAGATGAAAAACAAATTTCTGTTGATGTGAAAATGTTTTTACAGCAGTCTGCTCCTGTTCAGGTTGAATTAATTCGAACCGCGTTGATGCGTCTTGGCTGCGGTTTACGGGAGTACGCATTTGAGCATTTCAAAAAAATAATTGAATTCGCAAAGAATGCACAGGCAGGAAAATTTTTGAACATTCCTGCTAAAGTAAAGATTACAAAAGGTTATGATAAATTTTTTATTATTTCTCAAACCGATACAAAGGATAAAGCTGAGGCAAAAGTTTTGAATGTACCCGGCAAGACCATCTTTGCGGAAAAGGAAATTAATGCAGAAATTTTAGAAAATATAAAAGATGAAGACATAAAAAATAAGGATAAAAATACCGAATACTTCAATTATGCGCAAATCAAACTGCCATTATCGGCAAGACCTCGTGAAACAGGCGATAGATTCAGGCCTTTCGGACAAAATGGTTTCAAAAGGGTTGGCAAATTTTTGACATCCGAAAAAATTGATGTAATTGCAAGAAAAGACGTTTTTTTGATTGAAGATGCGGACAAAAAAGTGCTTTGGGTTGCACCTGTCAGAAGAAGCTGCGAAGCAATACTGGACAGCAAAAATCTCAAAGTGGTTAAAATCAGCATCTTTTAAGTCTTAAGTGATTATTAAATCTTGACACAAATAAACATTGTGATATAATATAAATATAGAGATATTATAGACTTTTTGTAAGGCAGAATAGGAGTGGAGAAGATGAAGAAAAATCTTCAGGTGAAGAAAAGTGCATTTACAGCATTTCTTTTGGCATCCTTCTGTGTATTTATAAACATTTCAAATGCCGGCGTTCTTAATTTTAAAATGACCGCGCCAAAAACAACACTTCAATTAGGTGAGGAAGTAACCGTTTCCGTTTCAGCGTGGGTTAATGATACTCTTGCTTCACCCGATAACGGGCTTGATACATGGCAGGTTGATTTAAGCGTAAGCCAAACAGGAATAGTGGAAATAACGAAAACAGGTAATGTCGCAAATATTCTGTTATTGGCTCCGAATCCGGATACGATGTGGAGTGGTTGGAATAGTTCAAGCGTTAATAATCCGTCAACCGGCGAAGTACGGAGTGTCGCAGTCCTGCAATCTGATGTCGGCGCTCCCTCAACAGTCGGGGTGGGAGGATATACTGATATTTTCACCTTCACAATCAGAGCATTATCACTCGGAACCCTAACTTATAATATTTGCGATAACGGCGGCGGCGGATTCTTTGGAATTCTTGCGGAAGGTGAGGAATTCGATAATGATGTTATAGATGCCGGCGATGTAGTCTTTGATTCTCAAAATTCGGATGCGACCTTTACAGTGATACCTGTGCCAGAACCTGCGAGTCTGGCGATTTTTGCTTTTGCGGGCTTGCTTTCCTTCTTAAGAAAAAAATAGAATCATAGAGCGGCAATGGATGTAAGTCCGGTTAATCTAAACTATAGGACAAAGGGTATCTGTTTGATGGCGGTTGGAAACAAATGCAGCCTTAAATGCGAATGGAAGCGTTATACAGCGATTTTGAAGTTGTGGGGATTCATTTCGATAATACTAATCCTGCCGGTGGTTTGCTCAGCGGCGATAAGCGGTCAGGACGTTATTATTCTTGTCAACTCAAACAGCCCTACCAGCAGATATATCGCAAAACTATACAGACAATATCACCCTGATGTACCGCAGGAAAATGCTCTTTATCTTGCAGACATGAATGACAGCAGCGGTAAAACAGCTACGAGCGGCGATGAAATTATCACCAGAACAAAATACAATCAATGCATCGCAGAACCGCTTAGAGCATTTCTGCTGGATGTCAATTATCCAAACAGAATAACGCAGATTAAAATAATCATCACAACTGCAGGAATGCCATATAGAATCAAAGACACAACTTTCGGCTCCGTAGTTAATCCGCATTCGTCAAACGGCAGTACAGTTCAAAATAATGTTCAAAGTATAACGGCCGCCTCAGTTGAGTCTGAGCTTACGTGTCTTTGGTATATCGATTATGGTTCAAATCCTGCCGGAACGGCGAACCGGATTGTCAATCCATATCAGGGTTATCGAAACAGCAGTATAAGTTTGTTTGCGCGTGAATTTCCCGGTACAAAACCGATGGTCTGGAATGATGCGATGTGCACTGTCGGTCTGCCGCCCATAATGGAAGGTGAAATAGATTATTACGCCTGGCCGCTGATGTACGGTACGTTTAACCGTAAATTTAACGCAGGCGATATGTATTTTGTATGCCGGCTTGACGGGCCGAAAATGCAGGGACAGTCGGCGATTTTCTCGGTAAGGGATATGCTCGAAAGAGCAAAAAGAGCATCAACTCTCTCAAAAGGAATCAATCCTCAGAAAGTAAAAGTGATTCTTGACGATACTTTTTCCAGTACACTGGATCGAAACCGCGTTTACAATCTTCGCAACAACGTAAATTATTGGATGTACGATTCCAATGTTTCACAGCCGCCCGACGCAACCACAATATGTACCAAAGACGATTACACTGAAAGCTATAAAGCGATGACCGGCCTTAATCCTGTGTCCGGGATTCTTAATATCGCTACAATGCCGATGGCGTGGAATATTAGTGTTGTACTCGATACGAGGGCCAACATAGGGACAACGCAGGAAGATTTCGCGGATGATGAATACGCTTTGCTTTATGCGACTTACGGCGTAAACGGTGATGACAGCAAATTGAAAACGTATCTGCTTGCGGGCAGTGATGCAGGAACGAAAATCTTTAAACTCTCAAACGGCGCAGTTTTTACATCTCTTGAGAGTTTTAACGCAGTTACCATGTTCAGCGACCCGACAACTTCACAGGCAAAGATTATTGACTTTATTACAATCGGCGGCAGCGGTGCTATCGGCCATATTTTTGAACCCTTATCTGACGCCGCTATCGACAATCAGTTCTTATTTTACAACATGCTGGCAGATAACGACAATGATGGAATCGCAGATATTACCTTCATAGAGGCTGCTTATTCCGCTATCCCGTATCTGAGCTGGTCTGAAGTAGTAATCGGCGACCCCCTGATGAGAATTTGTTATGGACCTGGACAAGAAGCTTTTTCGCCAATGCTCGGAGATATTAATATGGATGGCATTATAAATATAAAAGATGCCAGAGCACTTAAAGAGGCCGAAAATGGAGATTTATACAGTCCTGACCCATATTATTTCGATCTTTATAATGATATGGCCGATTTTAATCAGGATACCAAAATAAACATAAAAGACTCCAGAATCCTTAAGCTTTTTATGTAACCAGAACTTAAAGTCATATTTGGCTTGACAAGTACATAAACGAATAGGTAAACTATATCTGTTTTATTATGTTGCAGATGATTTTTGGGAAGTCATTTAGCACTTAGGGAGGTTTGAGAAAATGGATAGGAAGAGAAACTGCGTAATTGCGCTAACCATAGCGCTAGTACTGTTCATTTCTTTGATGGCGGATGCCGCAATTTTAAACGTTTCAGACATTCAAATTGCATGTCCTGGTGTTTTCTATTCTTATTCCGGCAGCAGCGGCAATCTAAACCTTAACCTTTCTTTTACAGGTTTATTGAAAATTGAAAACGAATCATACGATTATTCCATCAGCAGCGCAAAAATAATTATGAGTTCAGCGCTTGTTCAGGATACAAGTTCATCAGGTTACGCCAGTGGTCTGTTTAGCGGCGGCCGTACAATGACCATCACCGGAACCATTAAACATACCCCTACCAACACAACAGTATACACAGGTACAATCCTTGCTGCGACAATGGACATAGATTCTACCGAAACATGGACACTGACGGAAAGTCCATCGCTTGCAATCAACGGCAATGTTGATTTTACCCCCGACACAACTTTCGGTCTTGGCAGCGGTATCAATTTTGGTTCTGATATTATTAAAATCGGATCTTTCAGAAGCGATTTCGCATTTAAGGGGCTAATGTCCAATCCAACAAGATTTAACACCAATCAGACGCTTATGGGGGTATCAAGCACAGTTCAAATTACAGCGATACCAGAACCGGTGTCATTTATTATATTTGCTACAGCCGCGTTGGCTTTAAGATTTAAAAAAAATAATAATAAAATATAAAACAGCAATCAGGTTGGAGGAAAGAAAAATGAAGAAATTTATTATTACAGCAATGATGGTTATGTTATTTGTGTCGGCAGTTCACGCTGATATTGTGAAAATAGGAATTGATATATTCCAAGGTCTTGGCGCTAGCGCAAACTACAATGGCGCAGGTCAAAGTGTGTGGTCTGGTGGTGCAGGGGGCTGGATTTTAACAGACGGGGGCGAATTTAAATTTTTGGAAAATGATATTGATATAAGTATTAGCGCTACGATCAACGGTATGGCTGATACAAGCCAAAACGGTACCGCAAGCGCTGTTTTCAGTTCTGCCACATGGACCATTAATTTAAGCCGCAATGAATCCTCGGTCGCTTATTTTAGGGGTCATTTATTTGGCAATTACAATGAACTCGAATTTGGAAATAATCAGCTCGAAGGACGCGGTGTTGTTACAATTGATGAAATAAGCTTTGATAACACATATTGGCAAGGCATTCTCAATGGTGCGGTTGTATGGAATGGCGGCGATAAGGCCGGTATAATTTCCAATATAACTGTTCCTGGAACAGGTTTTGACAGCTATGCACAAAGCTATTCATCTAATAATATGATTCTTACTCTTTATGCTGACGAAAGTATGATACCCGAACCGGCAACAATGACATTGCTGGCAATCGGAGCATTAAGTTTGATTCGCAAAAGAAAATAATTAAGTAACGTATAATTTTTGTTAGATTTTTATTTGATTGAGAATGGGAGAAGAAATGAAGAAGTTAATTATTTTATGTTTGATGGCAGCAGGTTTAGTAATAAGCTCGCAGGCTAAAGCAATAACGATCGAATGGAAAGGTTTAGAATGGACAATGCGAGGATCCGCTTCTGCAACGATACGAGAAGGAGATTCTCTCGAAATATCCGTTATACCGGGCAGCAGCAATGATCCTTCCCCGGACAATTGGGTATTAACCACACCATTACCCATCACTACACAGTGGGTTGAATTCAGCTTTATAGACACAACGGGAGCGGGCGGACTTACTGTTCCGCGTGCGTATGTTGATACTTCCCATGATGGCGGGTCAACTCTGATACAAGGCGGAGGTTACAGCGGATACAGTACAGCTTATATCAATTACCATTGGTATAAAAACGGTTGGTTAATAAATGAATGGATCAATCTGGGAACTCGAACAGAAAACAGCGAACATACTTTTAAAGTAGGTCGGCGCCCCGATGGCTCGATTGATTTATACTACGATGGAGTTTTAAAAGCGAATGTTACTGATATCAATCCTCCATTCTTCGGCCGGGCCTACCTTGGCATTCAGGCAGAAGGAACCGGAACCGCTTTCGGAACATACACGAATTTCAGCTATGGTGATACTTACATACCCGAACCGGCAACAATGACATTGCTGGCAATCGGAGCATTAAATTTAATTCGCAGAAGAAAATAATTAAGTAACGTATAATTTTTGTTAGATTTTTATTTTGAGAATGGGAGAAGATATTATGAAGAAGATTTTGTTAGTACTCGCGGTTTTTGCATCTTTAGCTAATGCAACAACCATCACAATCAACATCAATCCAAGCCTTGTTCCGGATGCAAGTCCGCCAGAGATTGGTGAAGGTATTGCACCAGCAGGTTTTGGCCCGGATTCATGGCAGAATACCAACGTTTCCGGCAGCAAAGTAAATTGGCATGCCCGCTATCTTGGTGACGGCGATTTCCTTTCAGTGCTGTTCCCTGAAAAAGCTTCAACTATGACGATTAACGATATTGCTTCTATCAGCTATCAAACGAACAGGGCTACAGGAACTGCTGCAAATCAGGATTGGGCAGCTTATATTTATACAAGGGTTAAAGAAGGCGGAGACGCTTCATGGTATGGATACCGTTTTATCAATAACTATGGCGAACATACAAATATCGGAGATTGGGTAGAATATTCTACTGATGCCGGTATGACATTCCGTAAAAACAGCGGAACAACAACAGGCTATATGAGTTTCGAAAATTTAAAAAGCACATATGGTAATGAACTGGTGGAAATGATCAGCGTCCAGACTATGACTAATTATGCTGATTTCAATGGTTATATGGATGGTCTCGTAATTACTTTGACTAATGGCGATATCGGCAGAGTCAATTTCGTGCCGGAACCGACAACAATCGCAATCTTATCTCTTGGCGGTTTGCTGCTTCGCAGAAAAAAATAAAAAACACAGTAAAGGAAGTGAGCCGGGCGATAATAAAAATACTCGGCTCTCTTCCTTGGTTAGTGGAAAAAATAAAATTAATTACTTAGTTCTTCATGCCTTGGCGGCAGGAGAAAGGAGAAAACAAATGAAAAAAATACTTATAATTTGTTTATTCGTATTAACGACAGCCTCTATAATTCAGGCTGATATATTCTGGGGTGCTGCAAATTCGAGTGAAAGCGCAAATTCAAGTACCGCTTATGACCCTATACTATTCAAACTTGATACTGCAACAGGAACAGTTGGAACAACTTACGCATATTCACAATGGCGCACTATCTTAGATGTTGCCTACGCACCCGGCAATATTCTTTATGTTACACATAGTAGTGTTTCGGATACGCAGAATAATAAAACCTTTATGCTCGCGAAAGTGAATGCCTCTACAGGTGCGGTTTTGTCCGATACGCAGATAAACACTTTAAGTGGAACTGATTTACCCGCATGGAATGCATTAAAATATCATAATGGAAAGCTTTATGCAGTTGAAAATTGCTGGAGAGAGGGTGATAATAATAGTGCATGGGACAAGAGAGGCTACATTTATGAAGTTGGCCTGGACTCTGAAGGCGATCCGGTTTCGGCAGTTCTCGGAGCCTATATAGGCGGATATCCGGCACCTGATGGCGCAATAGCTCTCAAAGATGGAGTATGGTATGTTTCAGATTGGAGAGATGACGCTCCAAATGCTTCCAGCTGGATAAAAACTAGCACTGATATAATGAACAATAACTTCACTGGTACTCTGCATACCGAACCGATTGGATATTTTGACGGATGGGATTTTGAAGCTGATGGCGATTTGATTGGTGTTAGTTGGTTTTCCAGTTATGGAATGAATGTGTATGAAATCGATTTAACAACCGGAGCACCAACAGCACTTTATGATATAGGCTCTCAATTGCCTTCTCACATTATTTCATTTAGTGGTTTGACTGCTGTTCCGGAACCCGCAACGCTTTGTCTTCTTGCGATTGGCGGATTGCTTTTAAGAAAACGCTCGTAAAATCATTATATGCAGTATCGACAGATGAAGACGATGCTGATAAATATAGATATGCTCGCATCAGAGAAAAACATTCCTGGTGCGAGCTTTTTTTATCGCTTGATTTAAGGTTTGATTGCTGAATAAAGAGTTACTGCGCCAAAAGTAAACCTTTGCATTTTTATTTCTGCAAAGCTGGTACTTTGCAATATTTGGCAGAACTTCTCACCTGATGGAAATGTTCGTATAGTACTGCTCAAATAATGATAAGGCTGAAAATCTCCGGTAAGAATTTTTCCGAGTACAGGAATAATATACTTTATATAAAATAAAAATAGTGCTCTCAACAAGCAATTTTGGGGAATTGAGAATTCAAGAATCAGCAACTTGCCCGCAGGTTTTAAAACTCTAAACATTTCATTCAAGCCTGCCTGCAAATCGGAAAAATTCCTGATGCCAAATGCGCACGTTACCACATCGAATTCGTTGTCTGGAAAGGAAATATCAGCAACATCGCAAACTTTCAAATCTGTTTTATATCCCGATAATTTGCCTTTGGCAATCTCAAGCATTTTCGCAGATATGTCAATTCCCGCTGCTTTTGAAATATCACAGCCGTTTTTGAAAAGAGACAATAATACATCACCTGTTCCGCAGGCGATATCGAGAACTCGCAATTCCTTTTCATCTTTGAGTGCCAACGCTAATTTTTGCCGCCAGGATTTATCAAGCCCAAATGAAGATATGCGATTAAATAAATCATAATGCCGGCAGATGCGGTCAAACATTTTATCGACACCGGCTCGCGATGGGTTTGGTGAATTCATTTATCGTTTTAATTCGATGGTATCCGAAATACTTTTTCCATCGGCGGTATAACAAATCGCCTCGAGAATATAACCGTCATTTCCAAGGTCAGCGTCCAGATTCAATTCAAACTTATAGCATCGCAGATAATCCTGCCATAAACCATTATTAGCAAGAGCCTGTGTCAAATCCAAATCAGGCCAAAGATGAATCCGTCCGCCGGCCGGGTCCGCAGAACGCGGTACTTTGGAATACAACTCAAACCGCCAAATCCCCGGGGCTTTTATTCTCGAATTATATTGGTCGTACACATCGATATACGCGGTTATCTGCCATTGCTGCGAAATTTCTGTAAGCTGATTAAAACTTATTTTTTGAGGAGTAAAAATGCAGCCTTTTTGAAATGTTCCTGCCGGCACGTCTGTTTTATTTAAAGATTCACATCCGGACAGAAGCATCATCAAAATTGAAACAGCAATAATCATCGTATGTCGCATTATAAATCCTCACTTAAAATATGGCCGAAACGTAGTTTTTTAGTTCTGAGATAATTCACGTTGTGCGGACTCGGAGTCGCAAGCAGCGGCACCTGTTCGACAACCTTGATTCCATAAACTTCAAGACGTGAAATCTTTTTGGGATTATTCGTCAAGATTCGTACCTGCTTGAGACCTAAATCCCTGATAATCTGCGCACCAATTCCGTAATCGCGTCTGTCGGCACGGAAACCCAATTTGATATTCGCATCGACAGTATCAAGTCCCTGCTCCTGCAATTTATACGCGTGCAGTTTATTTGCCAGACCGATGCCCCTGCCTTCCTGCCGCAGATAAATCACCGCTCCGCGCCCTTCTTTCTCAATCATCTCCATCGCCGCGATAAGCTGATAGCCGCACTCGCATCTTTGCGAATGGAACAAATCGCCCGTGAGGCATTCCGAATGAACACGAATAAGTACCGGCTCATTAATTGGAATCGGATTCCCATCATCATCAACATTGCCGACATCGCCCTTGCAAAGTGCAAGGTGCGGCTCAATATCGGTTATACACTGATAAGCGACAAGTTGAAATTCGCCGTAATCGGTCGGCAGACGAACAGATTGAACCCGTTTAATCTGACTTTCGCGCTGAAGCCTGTATTCGACAAGTTTAGCAATTGACGTTATTTTCAAATCGTACTTATGACAAAATTCGAGAAGCTCGGGAACGCGCGACATTGTACCGTCTTCGTTCATAATCTCGCAAATAACGCCCGCCGGCTTCAAACCGGCAAGTCTCATTAAATCGACAGAGCCTTCGGTCTGCCCTGCTCGCACAAGCACCCCCCCGTCTTTTGCGCGAAGAGGAAATATATGCCCCGGTCTTGCCAAATCAGATGCTTTTGCGTTATCCGCAATTGCTGCCAAGATTGTTCTCGCCCTATCGGCTGCGCTGATGCCGGTGGTAATTCCATCCGCAGCATCAATACTAACCGTAAACGCAGTTCCGAGCCTTGCGGTATTTTCCACTGCCTGCGGATAGAGACCGAGCAAGTCGCATTTTTCGCCGGTCAAAGGCAGACAAATAAGACCGCGCGCATATTTTACCATAAAATTTACTATCTCCGGCGTCACCAATTCCGCTGCGCAGACAAGGTCGCCTTCGTTTTCCCTGTCTTCGTCATCGACAAGGACGATCATTTTGCCTTTTTTAAGGTCTTCGAGTACTTCCGGGATATTGCTGAATTCTGTCATAGCTTTCTTCATTTATTATTATCAAACTGTTCAATATATCTTGTTCCGGCGTGAATATAAATAAGTGTCGCGATAACCGCCGTTGCTGCCGCTGACCACCATACCACCCGCAAAAACCATATCCACCCGCTCCATACTAATGATACGTCAGGTGCGATCAAAATGCCGCCGACCATTATAATTTGCAATACTGTCGCGATTTTACCGATGTATGCAGGTATGATTTTAACCTGAAAGGTCATAAAATATAATATCATAAATCCGAGCAGAAGAAAGAAATCTTTGCCGATAATCAAAACCGCGACTGTCGGAGGGAGTCTGAAACCCGTTACCGCAGTAGCCTTTATTGTTAAAAGAAGACACGCGCTTGCGACAAGAAGTTTATCCGCCATCGGGTCGAGAAAAGAACCGAGACGCGTTACTTCTTTTTTCTTGCGTGCGACATAACCATCATAAGCGTCGCTTAATCCCATCAACACCAGCAGAGCCAGCGAAACATATCTCATAGCCGTTCCCATTGACGGGTCGTTGACTTTGAGCATACAGATAACGAACGGCACAATCGTTAAAATTCGGAGGATCGTAATTTTATTTGCGGAGTTCAAGGTCATAAAGTCCAGCCCCCATCAATTGTAAGCGTCCTGCCGGTAATATAATCATTCTCGATTAGAAACTTTACAGCCGCAGCAACTTCATCAGCCAGTCCTGCTCGATTAGCGGGAATACGCGAAAGAATTTTCTTCTTTAACTCTTCCGCAAACCCTTTCTGCCAGCTTATAATTCCCGGCGCAACGGCATTGACCGTAATCTGCGGCGATAATTCTTTTGCCAACGTAACAGTCGCAGATGTCAGGGCCGCTTTTGATGCTGAATAAATGCTGTATCCTGCCGGCGGTCTTTCGATTGCCGCATCTGTAACATTGATAATCTTGGCGAATGGGTTTGTTTGTTGTTTAATTTTTTTATTTACAAACTCAACAAATTTCTGCGTCATCATCATCGTCGAGGTAAAATTAATATCGAAGGTTTGCCGAACATATTCAGGTGTTATTTTATTGAGGGCTTTTTTTTCAAAAACAGACGCAGCATTGATTAGAACCTGCGGAGTTGAGAATTTCTTTATTCTCTCAAATGCCTGATCGATTCCGCGCTGCTTAGTCAAATCAGCCTGGATAAACAGACTTTGCACATTCATTTTTTCCAGGAATTCTTGCAATGTCTTCGCCTGCGAGGTATTTGAATGATACAAACAAATACAATTCGCCCCCTCTTTAGCGAGCGATATTACAATTTCCCGCGTTAATTTGCCGGTCGCCCCGGTGATTATTATTGTTTTATCTTTTATGACCATTACCATTATCTTAACCGCAATTCGCGATAATTAAAAGGGGTTTTTACTTGCCCACAAGAGTCTATATTGTATAATTCTGCCGGAGTTCAATTATGACTAATTTAAGTGTAAATCTAAATAAAATTGCGCTGCTTCGAAATGCCCGCTCGCTGGACATCCCAAACGTAATAAAAGCGGCGAAAACCTGCATTGCAGCCGGAGCGTACGGCATTACAGTCCACCCCCGGCCGGACGAAAGGCACATCAGATATTCCGATGTTTACGAGCTTAAACCTATCGTAAGCAGTGTCGAATATAATATCGAGGGCAATCCGTTTACCGGAAAATTTATGGAATTAATGCCAGATATAAGACCGACACAGGCGACACTGGTACCCGATATGCCCGGCGCGGTAACTTCCGACCACGGTTGGGACCTCACGGAAGAAAATTGCAAACGCCTTATCCCAGTCATTGAGCAATTAAGATCTCTCGGTATCCGGACAAGCCTTTTCGTTGACCCTGTAAATGCGACTATCGAAAAGGCAAAACAAATCGGCGCCGACAGAATCGAGCTTTATACTGAGCCTTACGCGAGCGCTTTTGCGGAGAACAAAAATTTCGAGATGATTACAGCAAAATTTGCAGAAGCCGCCGCAAAGGCAAACCAAATCGGTCTTGGCGTAAATGCAGGCCACGATTTGAATCTTGATAATCTCGGATTTTTCTGTAAAAATGTAAAACCGGTAATGGAAGTTTCAATCGGGCACGCGCTGATTTCAGATGCTATCGATATGGGGCTTGCCGAGGCGGTAAAAGCCTATATTAAAATACTAAATGAAAACTCATAATAAGGATTTTAAAAATGTTTAATGGTTCAATGGTAGCTTTAATAACGCCGTTCAATAATGGTGAAGTTGATTTCGATACTCTCGACGAGCTTGCACAATTTCATCTCAAAAGCGGTACTGACGGCATAGTTCCCTGCGGCACAACGGGCGAATCGCCTACGCTTTCATATCCCGAACATCGGCAGGTAATCGAACGTGTCATTAAGATCGTCAATGGTAAAGTGCCCGTTATTGCAGGCACAGGTTCAAATAGCACAGCCGAAGCCATTGAATTGACAGCCTTCGCTAAAAAAGCCGGCGCCGATGCATCGCTTCAGGTAACGCCCTACTATAACAAACCAACACAGGAAGGGTTTTTCCAGCATTTCTCTGCGATTGCAGAGGAAGTCGATTTGCCGATGGTTCTTTATAATATTCCCGGCAGATGCGGAGCAGGAATGACCGCTGCGACAATCGCACGATTAGCGAAAATCGAAAACATAGTTGCGGTAAAAGAAGCTACTGGACAGTTAGATATGTCAAGTGAGATAGCGAATCTTTGCGATATAACAATCCTTTCCGGTGATGATTCGTTGACGCTGCCGATCTGCTCGGTTGGCGGCAAAGGCGTTATCAGCGTTATGGCGAACATCGTCCCCGGCGACGTAAAAGCAATGACAGATTTGATTCTCGAAGGCGATTTCGTCTCCGCGCGGAAATGGCACAACAAATTATTCAAACTTTCAAGGACAATGCTCGGACTTTCGACTAATCCTATTCCGATTAAAACTGCAATGGCAATGCTCGGTATGTCTTCCGATGAAATGCGTCTCCCGATGACGCCGCTCGAAGATTCACAAAAAGAAATACTTCGCAAACTCCTGAAAGATTACGGTTTGAATGCCTGACGAAAGCAGTGAATTTCGTTTTCAGCCTCGCAGAGAACTTGGCAAAACTGGTTTCAATGCAACGCAGCTCGGCATCGGAGATTTGGCTGACAGAAAAATTCCAGTCGAAACTTGCGCTGCCACGATTCGCAGGGCGCTCGAAGCGGGTCTGAATATTATTGACACCGCTCCATCCTATGAAGATGGTTACAGCGAACAGGTTGTCGGCAAAGCAATCAAAGGTTTTCGCGACAAAATTTTCGTAATTGACAAGGTCGATAATCATAATGACCCTATTCGCCCTCAAATCGAATCGAGCCTTTCAAAACTTGAAATCGAAATGGTCGATTTATTCGTTTTTCACGCACTTGACACCATCGATGGCTGGCAAAAAGCAATTGAACCGAACGGCGCTTTTGACCAGCTCGAATTATGCAGAAATTCAGGTATGCTGCGATTTAAAGGCATTTCAAGCCATAATCCCGATGTGCTGACCGCCGCTATCAAATCCGGTTTGTGCGATGTCGTGCTGTTCCCGATCGGCCCATATTGTGATTCAAGATTTATAGAAGTTGTACTTCCGCTTGCAAAAAAACAAAATGTCGGCACAGTTTGTTTCAAAACTTTCGGCGCGGGCAAATTATTAGGTGACACCCCCGGCTATAATCAGCCCTTGCAGCAGCGTCCCAGAGGCAAGTTCAGTTCCGGCGGCACCGAACAAAATTCCGCACCAATTCTTCCACGGCTTTCAGTCGCAGGATGTTTAAATTACACCCTTACAATTGATCCCGATGTTGCTTTGCTCGGTTTGTGTTTTGCAAACGAACAGGATGCCGCTTTTGAAGTCGCACAGAATTTCACACCACTTGATTCGCAACAAATGAGTATCATTAAGGAACTGGCAGCCGAAGCTGTAAAAGAAAAAGGAAACTGCTGGTGGAATCTGCCGCAATAAATTAAAGCAGCTTAGCGCTAAAAGATGGTTTTAATGTTTCAGTGTAAATATTCATAAGATTCCTGATCATAGTGCTGATCGAATTATTTGTCCGAAGATAATTTTGGAGATTTCCTGCAATTGTTTTAGCCATAATTTTATCTTCGAGTAATTTTTGCAGCGCCGCGTAAATGCTCAATTCATCGGTTGAATCAAATAAAACTGCGGTGGAATTATCAATCAGGAATTCCTCTAAATTTTTTCGCTCCGCCGCAACAGCAAGTCCTGCACCCGCCGCTTCGATAACTACAGGGTCAAATTTGCCCAGACAGTTTGTATGTATGAAAACATCACATCCCCGGAAAACCGAACGCAAAGGCCTTATCAAAGGTGTCATAGCGATTGTCTGAATAAGTCCTGTCTGGTTTATAAATTCGCGAATCTCTTTTTCCGCACGTCCGCTTCCCATCAAAATTACCACGAATTCATGACCGTCAACCGTAAGATGCCTGATTGCATTGAGCAGCGGTTCGTAATCATTAAAATTATCGAATTTGCCCGGAACAATCATGCTCGGCAGTCTTTCCGTCGATGAGAAGCAGCTGCTTGACTCATCTGCAAACGTGCCGACATTTATTTGCGTAATTTTTTCTTTAGGAAAATGCTTGACCAGACCTTCCGCAATTCTCATCGAAGGAACAATTATTTTCTCGAACTTCTTTCTAATTACTCCGCGAAGAGGATACCATACATCTGTCGAATTAACTGTAATTACCGCAGGTATGTCAAAATAATCCGCGATTGATTTAGCAAGCATTGCCCTGGCTGTGCCCAAACAATGAACTATGCTCGGCCTGACATCCTCTATACGGTCGAAAAGATTTTTGCGGTTCTGAAGATAAAAAAGTGGAAACCTCAATAATGGATGCTCAATAATTTTTACACCCGGAAAAAGGAGAAACTCAATCTCGCTTGCAGGCGGTACAACCATCGAACACGAAACATCCTGTGCTTCGAAACCGAAAAGCATATGCCGAAACGATGGACAATACTGGCTGACAGTTTCCTTATCCGATACCATCAATGGGCGGATAACGCTTTTCTCTTCTGCTAACGTTTCGTTTTCAAGCATAGTCACTCAATCATTTTCAGGAGTTTTTCAAATTCACCTGATTTCATATGATAACTGTGGTCATCGTCAGGAAAAAGCCCCTGTTTTATTTGGTCGTTATATACCGAAATAGCATCAATACAGGCTTTCCCGACATCTCCGAAGCTTTTGGAAAATTTTGGCATAAGCCCATCCTTAAGATTCAAAATATCCGGCAGCACAAGCACCTGCCCGTCGCAGTCAGGCCCTGACCCGCAACTTATAATTGGAATCGGCAGTTTCTCTGTAACTATTTTCGCTACCTCTCTGGCCGTACCTTCAAGTAAAAGCATCTCGGCTCCGGTTTTATATAGTTCCTCTGACAGTCTAATAATCTCTGCACCGACTTCAGCGGTTGTTCCTTCAGCTTTATATTTTCCCGTCTGCGGCCTAATGCCGAGATGAGGCATAACAGGAATGTTCGCATCAACCATTGCTTTAATCGTATCTAAGTCAGCTTCGACCATTTCAATCTTGACTATATCAGCTCCGCACTCCTGCACGAATCTTTTCGCGTTCTTTAATGTTTCAGCTTTGCCTTTATTGCATCCTTCGTAGGGCATATCGGCAGCAAGAAGCAAATCAGGAACCGCACGTCTTATGCCGGATGTTATCGCAAGCATAAAGTCCATCGTAATAGGCAGCGTATTGTCAAACCCAAGCACAAATTGCGCGGCCGAATCGCCCGCTAAAATTACATCGATTTTGGCTTCCGCTGCGAGCTTTGCGCTCGTATAGTCATAGCAGCTAACCACAGAAAACTTCTTTCCCTGTTGTTTGCTCTGCCGTAATGTAGATATAGTAACTTTCATTTATGTAAAAGAATATGTAAGAAACCGTTAATTGGCAAGCGATTTCTGGATGAAATGTCCGAATGTTCGGATATATTGACTCTATCATGATTTTAACGTATAATACTGTTATGCAGCGACTTACAAAAATTATTGTTTTTAGCATGTTAATTTTGGGCTTGTTTTTTGCCGGCAATACCCCTTTGCCGGAAAGTCATAAAAATTCGGCTTCATACTTTGAACACAACCAATTATCGGATGCTTTGCCTCCTGCTTCATTGGTTATTCATAATCGCCAGGGAAACAACCAATGTGTGAGATATTGCGATTATGGCATTTCCGCGATTAATGCTTTCAATGCGGCAAAGTTGAAATTTTCTTTTAATTTTGATAAAGTTACTGCCGGCCGAAGCTCGTTTCACGAAAGCATTTTTATTCAAAACTGCTTGCTTCTGATTTAATAGCTCCAATTCTCAAAGTTTTTATTAAGTAAATTACTTTATGCAGCCCCGCTGCGCAAATTTATGGAGCAATAATAATGAAAAATGAAAATTCCCTCGAGTATATTCACAAATTGATGAATGAAAATAAAATTGAAAAGGCAATGGAAATTCTAAACCGCGATTCAGATAAATCTATATGGGCACAAAACACTCGTGCAGTTTGCCTGATGAGAATGAATTCGCCGCAAAGTGCAGTTAAAACTTTGACGCCGATTGTATTCCCCGGCAGTTCGGTAGCAGTGAACTCCGAAGTACCCGACAAAATCAAACTCAATCTCGCGACAGCAATGCTGCTTAGCGGCAATATCGCTGGTGCGCTGGATATAATTCAATATTGCAAAGATAATAGCCAATATTGTAATAAACTTTCAGCATCAATAAAGAAATGGAAAAAGACACTTCCCTTATGGTCTCGTTTTATGATTATGCTTAGTATTTTGCCATACGATAAACCTGTTGCCATTGAGCCGCCCTTGGGAGAGCTATGACATTATGTTTCTGCATAATAGATTGTTGCTAATCACGTAAATATTGGTTAGTTTATGGTGTTAGTTGTTAATGTGACCATTTGCGCAGGCTCTCGCCTTGTTGAAAAATCGTTATGGACATAATTTACATAGTTGGGCCGATAATTTTAGTTGCCGTGGTGCTTGCCGCTGTATGGCTGGACAGGTGGAGCGTTCCTGTCATTCTTATTTCCCTCGGCGCAGGGATCATCTTCGGCAGCGACGTATTGAACTTATGGTACTTCAGCGACATCGACCTTGCTAATCAGGTTGCTAATATAGCACTTGTTTTCATTCTCTTTCAAGGAGGCTTCAATACTAAAAGAGAAACATTCAAGTCCGTTGCTCTGGCCGCAGTCGGGCTGGCGACATGGGGAGTTGTTCTTACTGCCGCTGCGACTTTCATGATTCTATGGGCAGTTCTGGGCTGGACTTTACAAAAGGCAATCCTTTTGGCGGTTGTTATTTCATCGACTGATGCCGCCGCGACTTTTTCAATTTTGCGTCGTCGTCTTTATCACACAAACTTACCGCTACCGTCGAAGTTGAAAGTGCCGCAAACGACCCCATGGCTATATTGCTCACCGTTGCGGCTGTTACCGCATTTACGTCCGGATACGGCACTAAATGGTATATGGTCATAATTTCGTTTTTTTGGAAATTCACCATCGCTCCCCTTTTCGGTTGGTTGGCCGCTCGCTTAACTATATGGCTTTTCAACAGGCTTCGACTGCAGGACAGAGGATATTACTACGTCTTGTTTTTGGGAATTACGCTTTTGATTTACGGCGTAGCTGAAATGATTCATACAAGCGGAATGATGGCCGTATTCGTCGCCGGTTACGTAATTGGCAACAATTCATTTGTACATAAGCAGGGAGTGTACAATTTTTCATCTACTCTATCAATTATCGCGAATATCGGCATGTCTACACTGATGGGACTTTTAGTATCCCCGCATCAATGGTCAACACTCTGGATAGACGGCGTTGTATTGTTTTTGGTATTAACTTTCATTGCCAGACCTGCGGCCGTATGGCTCGGAACGCTTGGTATGGGGATCAAACGTAAAGATAAAATTTTTGTGATGTGGGCAGGCCTCCGTGGTGCGGTTCCTATCGTGCTTTCAACTTATCCGGCAGCGGCAGGCATGGCTATAGGCCAGGATATTTTTAATCTTGTGTTTTTTGCCGTGCTCTTGTCTATCTCAATACAGGGTTCCACAATGGGAGTCATCGCCCGATGGCTGGGTTTATCCACTCCGTCCCGCCCTAAACCATTGTATAATCTGGAACTTATCACAATGGCCGAAAGCGACCTTATTATCGTTGATTTGCCCGACCCCAAAGGCGTCTCCGGCCCGATGATTAGCGAACTAAGACTTCCTCCGGCGGCCGTCATCACACTGATAACGCGCGGTAAAGCGGTAATCCCGCCCAAAGGCTCGACCCGTTTAAAGGGGTGGGATCAGGTAACAGTGCTGGCGCATGCGAAAGATGAAGAATCTATCCGCAATGCTCTGCTTGCGCCCTTTGACAAACCTAAAATAATTACAGAAAATACTTGATTAGCTGGAATTGGGGTATATAATTATTTCTTCTAAAGATTGAATACCGGACATCCCCTGTTCGGTTATAAATAAGCTTTTCATCACCCTCCTCCTAGCCAGATTCTTACTTCTTCATAGAATCTGGCTTATTTTTTATTCTCTCACAATTTTAGAATTGCGGATGTTTTTAAATATGATATAATGACAAAAATGTAATTTTTGCAATTTACCCTACAATTTTGTATACTTTAAATAAAGGTTTTTACTATGGCCGGTAAACTTTCAAATGAAGTGCTCTTATTGGGCGATATGGCAAGGGCTTTCGCTGATACCCTTGACCTTGAGCTGACCCTTAAAGCTATTTTGAAATCGCTTGATACCCACGTAAAACTGCAAAAAGGAACTATTACCCTGCTCGATCCCGGAACTGAGATTATAAACATCAAAGTCGCTCATGGTCTAAGCGAAAAATCAAAACAGCTCGGCAGTTACAAAATTGGTGAAGGCATAACAGGCACAGTCGTTCAAACTGGTAAAGAAATCGTCGTCCCGGATATCGCTAAAGACAACAGATTTCTTCATCGTACCCATTCGCGGAAAGAAACTGAAGGCAAACATATTTCATTCTACTGTGTACCCATCAAACTTGAAGGCAAAACCATCGGGACTCTAAGTGTCGACAGACAGACCCAAAAAGGAGACGACCCTGAATCGACGCTTAATCTTCTAAATGTCATTGCGACAATGATTGCTCAGGCTGTAAAACTAAATAAACTTGTCGAATCCGACCGCAGACAGCTTTCAGAAGAAAATCTTCGGCTTCGCCAGGAATTAAAAACACATTTCAACGTTGATAATATGGTCGGCACAAGCAATGCTATGAAGCAGATTTACAGACTCATAGAACAGGTCGCCGACAGCAACGCAACAGTTTTGATTCGCGGCGAAAGCGGAACAGGCAAAGACCTTGTTGCTCATGCTGTTCATTATAACAGCAGCAGAGCCAATAAGCCTTTTGTAAAAGTAAACTGTACTGCACTGCCGGAAACACTGCTCGAAAGCGAATTATTCGGCCATGAAAAAGGTGCGTTTACTGGTGCTATAGAACGAAAAATCGGCAGGTTCGAAAAAGCTAATGGCGGAACAATTTTTCTTGATGAAATCGGCGATTTCTCTATGAATCTCCAGGTTAAACTGCTTAGAATCATTCAATTCAAGGAATTTGAACGCGTCGGCGGCATCGACACAATAAAAGCCAATGTAAGAATCATTGTCGCTACGAACAAAAATCTTGAAGAACAAATTAAAGAAAAACTTTTCAGAGAAGATCTTTATTACAGAATTAATGTCTTCCCGATTTTTCTTCCTCCGCTGCGTGAAAGGAAAGATGACATTATGCTCCTCGCTGATTATTTTCTTGAGCAATTCGCAAAAGAAAACAATAAAAGAATTACACGTCTTTCCACTCCCGCTATCGAAATGCTCACAAGTTATCATTGGCCCGGCAATGTGCGCGAACTGGAAAACTGTATCGAAAGAGCCGTTCTACTTTGCAACGATGATGTCATTCGTTCCGAACACATGCCTCCTTCATTACAGATTATTAAAAGAAGCGAAGCGACTTCAAGCCGGTCACTTTCTGAAATCATTGAAAACAAAGAAAAAGAATTGATTATCGATTCACTCAAAAAATTTAACGGTCAACAAAGAAAATCTGCTAAAGAACTGGGTTTAACAGAGAGAATCCTCGGTTATAAAATTAAAAAATACGGAATCTTCCCAAAATTGCTATCATAAAACATACAAAAATGTTTACAAATAAGTCCATTATACATTTTTGTATATACCTCTAAGCATTTCATCTTTAATTTACTATTACCATATCTCTATTTTTAACAAGCATTTAAGCTTTACATCAAAACTTTTCTATCTTGTGGCACGGATGTTGCTTTGTATAACTGCATTGTTATTAAAAAAAATAAATGGATTTTTCTACGGAGACAAAGAAATGAAAAAGTTGCCAACAATGGTTTTGTATTTGTTTATCGCATCTTCTGCCGTGTTGGCCGAAAGCGATGACAAAATTGGTTTTACTCTTACAAGCGATTTCTACAGCAAGTATGTCTGGCGAGGGCAATTACTGAATGATGATTTTGTATTTCAGCCAAGCATTAGTGCAAACTATAAAGGTTGGACAGCTACCGCATGGGGAAACGTTAATATGACAGATTACGGCACAGCCGATAATAGCGGTGAATTCACAGAATATGATTTGGTGCTCGATTATAGCAGCAAATTGAGTGAGGAAAGCATAATCGGTTATTCAATCGGTGTGATACATTATCACTTTCCAAGCCTTGCTGCTACTGATACAACAGAATTATACTGGGGGTTCAATTTTGATTTGCCTTTAAACCCTACATTTAAAGTATATCACGGTCTCGGCAATGAAAATGGAACCTATGCTAATTTCAGCATCGGGCACACCTACGAAAAATTTGCATCTTTCACAGAAACCTGCTATTGCAACTTCCAATGGGGAGCCAGTATAGGTTGGGCAAACAGCACCTATAACGTTGACTATTGGGGCGTTGACGATTCACGTCTAAATGATCTGACTTTTACTTTGGCGTTGCCGATATGTTTTCCCGGCGACTGGATTGTAAAACCGAGTGTTAACTATGTAACGCTTGTCGATGGTGCTCTTCGCGATAGTGATGTATACAGCTCATCGAGCGATTACTTCTTTACAGGCGTAAGCATTTCAAAATCTTTTTAAATAAATTTATAATTTAAGGAAATTCTTTATGGAAACAAAAGTGATGGTTGACACGATGTGGGTTCTTGTCACTGCAATGCTCGTGTTCTTTATGGGGCTTGGCTTCGCTGCGGTTGAGTCCGGCTTTGCAAGAGCGAAAAACTGTGCGAATATTATGTCAAAAAATTTCGTAGTGTTTGCGATATCTTCGCTGGGATTTTTATTTATCGGTTGGGGGCTTATGTTTGGTGATGGCAGCGATTTCATCGGATTAAAAGGATTATTTTTTGTCGGCGGCGCTGACAACTCTCCCGCGATAGGCGATGCATATCAGGGAGTATATTCCGCCATCGCATGGACAGGCGTGCCTCTCTGGGCGAAATTTTTCTTCCAGTTAGTTTTCTGCGGAACTGCCGCCACTATCGTTTCAGGTGCGGTAGCTGAACGCATCAAATATATTTCTTTTATCATCTTCTCCTTTGTAATGGCGATGCTCATTTATCCGGTCGTTGGTCATTGGATATGGGGCGGCGGCTGGCTTGCGAAAATGGGAATGTTCGACTTCGCAGGTTCGACTGTAGTCCATAGTGTCGGAGGCTGGGCAGCACTCGCAGGCGTAATTATGCTTGGACCGCGAATTGGAAAATACGACAACGGCCATATCAAAGCGATTCCTGGCCATAATCTTTCATTGGCTACTTTAGGAACTTTCGTACTCTGGTTCGGCTGGTTCGGTTTTAATCCAGGCTCTACTATGGCCGCAGACCCGGGCGCTATCGCACACGTCGCCGTAACTACAAACACTGCCGCTGCCGCTGCGATTATGAGCGCGACAATTGTATGCTGGCTGCTGATGGGAAAACCTGATTTGGGAATGACTCTAAACGGCTGCCTGGCGGGTTTAGTCGCCATCACTGCCCCATGTGCTTATGTCAGCGTTGGATGTGCATTACTTATCGGTCTGATTGCAGGCGTATTAGTTGTTTTAGCTGTTATGATGTTTGACAGACTTCACCTTGATGACCCGGTCGGTGCATTATCTGTCCATCTTGTAAACGGTGTTTTTGGAACCATCTGCGTCGGCTTATTCGCACAAGACAAAATCACCGGCACCGCAACAGGAAACGGTTTATTCTACGGCGGAGGGTTCAAACTCTTAGGCGTTCAACTCGCTGCTGTTGTTTCCGTAGGATTGTTCGTTTTCATTGTCGCGATACTTGCATGGGGCGTTTTGAAAGCCATTATAGGAATTCGTGTTTCCCGTGAAGAAGAACTCAGAGGTCTCGATATCGGCGAACACGGCAACGAAGCTTATGCCGGTTTCCAGGTCTTTACTACCGAATAATTATTTTAGCTAAATTTTTTTGGAGAAATAAAAATGAAACTCATAATCGCATATATACAACCGCACAAACTGAAAGATGTAAAACTATCGTTGTACAAAGCAGAAGTTTTCAAAGTTTCGGTTACGAACTCTCTCGGCTGCGGACAGCAAAAAGGTTACCACGAATCGTATCGCGGCGTTCCCATCGAAGTTAATCTTCTAAAGAAAGTGCGTCTTGAAATCGCTGTTAACGAAGGCTTCGTCGAGAAAACAATAAACGCAATCATCGAAGGCGCACGCACAGGTCAAATCGGTGACGGCAAAATCTTTGTTGTAGATCTTCCAGAGTGTATACGAATACGAACGGGTGAACGAGGAGGCGAAGCGATAGGCTGACACGATTTTGATAATCGTTATTATTATAAGGTACCACTTCCAATAGTACCTTGAGATTAGGGACTTCGTTTCCCGAGGTCCCTGACTCCCTAATATTTATACATAAATGTAGCTTTAACAGGTTTAATTTACAAAAATGTAAAAATAGTTTTTTTTGCAATCCCTTCATAATTTCCATAACCTGCTGCATACATTAGATTTAGGCCAAATAAAAACATTGGCACATTTCTTGCTTAATTAGCAATAAATTACATTTACCTTACTAACACATTTGGATAATCAGAAAGGAAGTGGTACCAATGAAGGTTAGTGTACGCAAATTGATTTGCTGCGCCTTTTTTCTAACAATTCCGGCCTGCCTGTGTTTTGCGCAGGATTCGGCGGCAGTTCCAAAAGCTGATACGGGCGACACCGCGTGGATACTTATGTCCGCTGCACTGGTAATGCTGATGACGCCGGGGCTTGCCTTTTTCTATGGCGGTCTTGTTCGGCGAAAAAATTATCTTAGCGTTCTAATGCAGTGTTTCATCGCGCTAGCCGTTCTCAGTATTCACTGGGTAATAATCGGATACAGTATTTCTTTTGCGCCGGGAAATGGTTTTATTGGCGGACTGCAATGGTTCGGACTCAAAGGCGTCAGCCTCGAACCTTATTCAGATTACGGCGCAACAATTCCACACCAGGCATTTATGATTTTTCAGGCTATGTTCGCCATCATCACTCCTGCTCTCATTATCGGCGCGTTTGCAGAGCGTATGAAATTTTCCGCTTACCTGGTTTTTATTTTGCTTTGGGCGACTTTTATTTACGACCCGATGGCGCATTGGGTCTGGGGTACCGGAGGCTGGCTAAGAAATATGGGTGTGCTTGATTTCGCAGGCGGAACAGTCGTTCATATTAACGCCGGAATCGCAGCTTTAGTGGCCGCTTTGGTAATCGGAAGAAGATCATGCTATGACAAATATGCAATCGCTCCGCACAATTTGCCCTTTAGTGTTTTAGGTGCCGCCCTGCTGTGGTTTGGCTGGTTCGGCTTTAACGCCGGCAGCGCCTTAGGTGCAAACGGAATCGCGGTTAACGCCTTTGTAGTTACAAACACCGCTGGTGCCGCGGCAGCTCTTACATGGGCGGTTATCGATTGGAAGCTTAATGGCAATCCCACAATGCTCGGAACAATATCCGGTGCGATTGCAGGTCTTGCCGCAATTACTCCAGCGGCAGGATATGTCGGTATATGGTCGGCTTTGATTATCGGCATCACCGCCAGTATCTTCTGCTTTATCGCGGTAAGTTATATTAAACGTGCATTTAACTATGACGATTCGCTCGATGCCTTCGGAGTGCACGGCATCAGCGGTTTCTGGGGAACCATCGCTGCCGGCTTATTCGCATCAAAAGCAATAAATCCTTTGGGCGCTGACGGCTTGTTTGCAGGCAACCCGAAACAATTATACATTCAGCTTATCGCTGTCGCAGCAACATTTGGTTACGCTTTGATAGGTACATACATAATATTTAAAATAGTTGATGTCTTTATCGGCGTTCGTGCCACGCATGAAAACGAAACAATCGGATTGGATCTATCCGAGCACAACGAACGAGCCTACACAATGCTCGAATAACGAAAGGAAATAAATATGAAATTTGTTATTGCTGTAATACAGCCCCACAGGCTCGAACAGGTTAAAGAAGAGTTATACAAACAGGAAGTAAATCTTATTACTGTAAGTGAAGTGCTCGGCCATGGCAGGCAAAAAGGAGTTACGGAAGTTTACCGCGGGGTACGGGAAAATGGAAATCTGCTGCGAAAAATACGTCTTGAAATCGCGGTAAATGAAAATTTTGTGGAGCGTACAATCAATGCCATTACAAAAGGCGCCAAGACCGGAAAAACCGGCGATGGGAAAATCTTTGTAGTTGACCTGCCGGAATGCGTTAGAATACGTACTGGTGAAAGAGGCAGCGAAGCTATAGGCTAAAAAATAAAGGTACATATTTGTAAGTTTTATGACAAATGTGTAAAAGTTACAAAAAAGTAGAATTATCAGCTAAAATATACATTTTTGTAGATTAGAAAAATTATAGTTGTTTTATGTTTGCTTTGTAATATCTTTATTACCAAGATGATACAAGAATAATTAGCTTACAAATAGTTTGGTATGCGAATTGCATAATATAAATAGGATTTTAATTTTACTATTAGGAGTATAAAAAAAATGAGTACTGATTTTGAGTCGGTAACGGCTTTATTCGGCAAAAATGTTTTCAACGATGTTGTCATGAGAGAACGTCTGCCGAAGAACGTTTACAAGGAATTCAAAAAGACTATTGCCGAGAGCAGGTTTCTTGAAATGACTCTGGCCAATGTTGTTGCCAATGCCATGAAGGACTGGGCAATTGAAAAAGGCGCAACACATTTTTGTCACTGGTTCCAGCCGATGACTGGTCTTACCGCTGAAAAGCACGATTCATTCATTTCTCCGACTGCCGAAGGCACAACTATTATGGAGTTCAGCGGCAAAGAACTTATCCAGGGCGAACCAGACGCTTCGAGTTTTCCGTCAGGCGGATTAAGAGCTACATTTGAAGCTCGCGGCTACACCGCATGGGATTGCACAAGCCCGGTATTCATTAAAGAAACCGGAAAAAACATAACTCTTTTCATACCATGTGCGTTCTGTTCGTACAACGCCGAAGCCCTCGACAAAAAGACTCCCCTGCTGCGTTCGATGGACGCTCTTAACAAACAAGCTGTCAGGGTTTTGAAAGCATTGGGAAATACTAATACAAAAACTGTCGGCGCAACTTTAGGACCTGAACAGGAATACTTCCTGATTGACAAAAAATTCTATGATAAGAGACTTGATATTATGCTCACAGGCCGAACTCTCTTTGGCGCTTCTACTCCTCGCGGACAGGAAATGAGTGACCATTATTTCGGTGCTCTGCATGAAAGAGTCGCTTCATTTATGCACGATGTAAACTTCGAGCTTTGGAAACTTGGCGTTTCTGCAAAGACTCAGCATAATGAAGTTTCGCCCGCGCAATACGAACTTGCTCCCGTTTTCGGCACCGTAAATGTCGCCACTGACCACAATCAGCTTGTGATGGAAACACTGCAAAAAATTGCTCTAAGAAATAACCTCGTGTGTCTGTTGTACGAAAAACCCTTCAGAGGCGTTAACGGCTCAGGAAAGCACAACAACTGGAGCTTGGTAACAGATGACGGAGTTAATTTGCTCGAACCCGGAAGCACCCCTCACGATAATATGGTATTCCTTGTTATGCTCTGTGCTGTTATCAAGGCAGTCGATAAATACGCAAAACTGCTTCGCGCAGGTGTTGCATCTCCCGGCAACGACCACAGACTGGGCGCTCACGAAGCTCCCCCTGCAATCGTATCAATCTTTTTGGGCGATCAATTAACAGATATAGTTGAACAACTTGCAGTCGGCGGCGCAAAGACATCCAAAGTCGGAGGCCAGTTGAAGCTCGGCGTTTCTTCTCTGCCGCATCTTCCCAAAGACAGTACCGATAGAAATAGAACTTCTCCGTTCGCGTTCACAGGTAATAAATTTGAGTTCCGTATGGTAGGTTCCAGCCAATCAACAGCGGGGCCGATGTTTGTTTTGAATACCATCGTCGCTCAATCGCTGATGGAAATTGCTGATGAGCTGGAAAAAAGTTCAAACGTAAAAACTTCGGTTCAAAAAATACTTACGAAAATTGCCAAAGAACACAGCAGAATTATTTTCAACGGTGACAACTACACCGAGCAATGGGCAAAAGAAGCCGAAAAGAGAGGTCTGCCTAATATCAAATCGATGGTTGATTCTCTTAAAACTATTATGGATGACGAAAACGTTAAATTGTTTACAACGCATAAAGTTCTCAGCAAAGCTGAATTGAAAGCAAGAACTGAAATTCTGCTCGAGGCATACAGTACGACAATTTGCATTGAAGGCAAGACAGCTTTGAATATGGCACAAAGACAAATTCTGCCCGTTGCAATCGAATATGCATCGAAACTTGGAAAAGCTATTGAACGTATTAGTGACGCCGGAAGTAATCCGGATACAGAAAAGAAAATTCTCAATAAGACCTGCGGGCTGATTACAGACCTCAACAATGGCATTGAAGAACTTAAAAATGCGATTTCTGGTGTATGTGATATTGACAACTCAGTCAAAAAAGCGGAAAATTGCAGAGATGCAATAGTTACCGCGATGAACAAAGTCAGAAAGGCCGCCGACGAGCTTGAGATGATTGTCGATGCAAAGATGTGGCCGCTGCCGACTTATGCGGAAATGTTGTTCATAAAATAAATTGATAATTTATATAAAACGTATATTTATCCGGCCGATTTCCAGCAAATCGGCCGTTTTTTGCAAACTTATTTTAAGAAATTGAAATGGCTAAAGTACAAAAAGATTTTGGACTATATGAAGTAAAAACCGAGCACGATGCCTGTGGTATCGGTGCTGTTGTTAATATTTCCGGCAAAGCTGACCATTTGATAATTAAATATGGTAAGGAAATACTTTTAAATCTTCACCATCGCGGGGCTGCAAGTGCTGATGAAATAACAGGCGATGGTGCCGGAATCCTTATGCAGATTCCGCACGAGTTTTTTTTTGCCCAAACTAAAAACCTGAATATTAATCTTCCTTCGCAGGGCAGCTATGCTGTCGCAATGGTTTTCTCTCCGAAAGATGACCAGCTTCGCGATAAATGCCTTGCGATTCTCAGCCAGTCAGTCGAACTGCATTCAATGAAAATCCTCGGCCGAAGAATTGTGCCTATTAATCCTGATTGCCTTGGAAAAATTGCTCTTGAAGCCGAACCGCATATCAGCCAGATTTTTATTGAAGGCTGCGGTTCACAGAGCGCCGAGTTTGAAAGAAAACTTTTCCTTGCTCGCAAACGAACCGAAAAACAGGTTAGAGAAAATTTCGGCGACGATGCAATCGATTTTTATATCTGCTCGATTAGCGCAAGAACTATCTGCTATAAAGGTATGTTCATGGCCTGGCAGTTGGCCGCGTATTACCCCGACCTTTCCGATGAAACGATGAAAAGCGCTCTTGCTATTGTCCATCAGCGTTACAGCACAAACACTTTCCCGAATTGGCGTCTTGCTCAGCCTTTCCGCTGTATCGCCCACAACGGCGAAATCAATACCTTAAGCGGTAACAAAAACAGCATGGCCGCCCGCGAATACAAAATGACATCACCCGCTTTCGGCGAATATATGTCCGACTGTTTCCCTGTTCTCGTACCACATGGCAGCGACTCAGCATGCTTCGATAACTCTCTTGAAATGCTTGTTCAGGCGGGGCGCACCCTGCCGCACGCAATGATGATGATGATTCCCGAAGCCTTTGGCACCAAATATCACATCAGCACAGACAAACGCGCTTTCTATGAATACCATTCCTCTTTTATGGAACCATGGGACGGCCCTGCCGCGATGGTCTTCACCGATGGCCAAATCATCGGCGGAACTCTCGACCGCAACGGCCTGCGTCCATGCAGATACATTGTAACAACAGACGGTCTTGCAATTCTGGCAAGCGAAGCCGGTGTAGTGGAATTTCCACCTGAAAAAATCCAGAAGAAAGGCCGGCTTCAGCCCGGTCACATGTTCCTCGTCGATACGACCGAAGGCCGCATAGTTACCGATAACGAAATCAAAAGTAAAATTTCGCGTCAGAAACCTTATCGTCGCTGGCTCGAAGAAAACCGCATTGAACTTCGCGGCCTATTCGACAGCCCCAAACTCGTAACCAGCGAACGCGATACTATCTACCAGCGTTTACGAATGTTCGGTTTCAATCGTGAAGAATTAAGAATGGTTTTAAAACCGATGGGCCTCAACGGTCAGGAACCTATCGGCTCGATGGGCAACGATGCCGCCCTTGCCGTACTTAGCAATAAATCGAAATTGCTTTTCAATTATTTCAAACAATTATTCGCGCAGGTTACAAACCCGCCGATTGACCCATTGCGTGAAGGTCTCGTTATGAGCCTGATGGGTTTCACCGGCAAAAAATTAAATCTGCTTGATGAAACACCGCAGCATTGCAGACAATTAAAACTTCCGCATCCCATTCTGACAAACGAAGATATTGAGCGCCTTCGCTCAGTTCATCGCGGTGATTTTAAAATCGCGACCATTTCCGCTTTGTTCGATGCGCAGACAGATAACCACGGCGCAAGCCTCCGCGCAGGAATTGACAAACTCGTCGCCGATGCCATAGCCGCCGTAAAAGACGGCTCGTGCCTGATTATCGTCAGCGACCATGCGGCCTCCGAAAAATTTGCTGCGATCCCTTCGCTGCTCGCAACTGCCGCCGTTCACAATGGCCTGCTTAAAGCCGGTCTGCGTGCCGATTCCGGCATTATCGTCGAAAGTGGCGAACCTCGTGAAGTTATGCACTTCTGCCTGCTCTGCGGTTACGGTGCAAACGCGATTAATCCATATCTTGCGTTTGAATGTCTCGATGAACTGCAAAGACAAGGCGAACTTCCTCCCGGTATGGAACCTGTTCAAATCGCGGACAACTATATCGCCGCGATTAAAAAAGGCATTCTAAAAACAATGAGCAAAATGGGAATCTCAACCCTGCGAAGTTATCACACCGCAGGACTGTTCGAAGCCATCGGTTTGAGCAAACAATTTGTAAACGAATTTTTCACAAATACAAGTTCGCGAATCCAGGGCATCGGCCTTGATGAAATCGCAAAAGAAACTCTTCTCCGCCACAATGAAGCTTTCGCTCCTCGCGCAGTCGGCGAGCTTGAGCTTGAATTCGGCGGCGAATACCATTACAGAATCAAAGGCGAAGCGCATCTGTGGAATCCGACAACAATTTCACGACTTCAGCACGCCGTCAAAAACAACGACCAGAATGCTTACGACGATTTCTCCGCCGCCGTAAATCATCAGGATAAAAAACTTTGCACCCTTCGCGGTCTTTTCGAATTTCAAAATGGCAATCCGATTGCCATCGAAGAAGTCGAACCAGCATCCGAGATTGTAAAACGTTTCTGCACCGGAGCTATGAGTCACGGCTCAATCAGCAAAGAAGCTCACGAATGTATGGCTGCCGCAATGAATAAAATCGGCGGTATGAGCAACACAGGCGAAGGCGGCGAAGACGAGCAGCGTTACATTGATAAACCCGGCCAAGTCTCGCTCAATTGCCAGATAAAACAAGTCGCAAGCGGAAGATTTGGCGTCACAATAAATTATCTTTCCCACGCAACCGAATTACAGATTAAAATGGCACAAGGCGCGAAACCCGGCGAAGGCGGCCAACTCCCCGGCCATAAAGTCACCGAAGAAATCGCAAAACTTCGCCATTCAACCCCCGGCGTAACTTTAATCTCTCCCCCGCCGCATCACGATATTTATTCAATCGAAGATTTGGCACAATTAATCTACGACCTCAAATGCAGCAACCCCGGCGTAAGAGTTTCAGTCAAGCTCGTCGCCGAAATCGGCGTCGGCACAATCGCCGCAGGCGTCGCAAAAGGAAACGCTGATGAAGTCTTAATCAGCGGTCACGACGGCGGAACCGGCGCAAGCCCTCTCAGCTCAATAAAACACACCGGTTGCCCATGGGAACTTGGCGTCGCGGAAACACAACAGGTGCTGGTTCAGAACAATCTTCGCGATAGAATCACCGTCCAAACCGACGGCCAATTAAAAACCGGCAGAGACGTCGTCATCGGCGCACTCCTCGGTGCTGAACGTTTCGGCTTCGGAACCGGCGCTCTTGTAACGATGGGCTGTACGCTTCTCCGCAAATGTCACGAAGGCGCCTGTACTTTCGGTATTGCGACACAGGATCCCGAACTTCGCAAACGTTTCGCAGGCAAACCCGAACATCTCGAACGTTATATGTTTTTTATCGCCGAGGAAATTCGCCGCATAATGGCACAGCTTGGCTTTAGAAAATTTGAAGATATGGTGGGCAAAGTTGAATATCTCTGTACCCAAAAAGCAATCGAACATTACAAAGCAAAAGGCTTGGATTTTTCCGCCCTCTTCGTCCGGCCCGACATTTCCGACGGAAGAGCTATACGAAAAATCCATCCGCAGCAGAATAAATTGGCTGACCATCTCGATTGGCAGATTCTCGAAAAAATCAAACCCGCAATCGACAGCAAGCAAAAAGCGTCTATCGATATGACCATCCGCAACGTCAATCGCACAGTCGGAACAATATTAAGCAATTACATCGTCAAAAAACACGGTGCAAAAGGTTTACCGGATAGTACGCTCGAACTAAACTTCACCGGCTCGGCAGGCCAAAGCTTCGGCGCATTTCTTGCCCCCGGCGTAACGCTCAAACTTGTCGGCCAAAGCAATGACTATCTCGGCAAAGGCCTTTCCGGCGGCAGAATTGTCGTAATCACCCCGCCCGGCTCAAGGTTTTCCGCGCACGAAAACATCATCGTCGGCAATACCCTGCTTTACGGCGCAACCAAAGGCGAAATTTTCATAAACGGTATGGCCGGCGAAAGATTCGCAGTCCGGAACAGCGGCACCACTGCCGTCGTAGAAGGACTTGGCGACCATGGCTGCGAGTACATGACCGGCGGAACAATCGTCGTCCTCGGACAAACTGGTTGCAATTTTGCCGCGGGCATGAGCGGCGGTATCGCATATGTCCTTGACGAGATGCAACTATTCGATACGCTCTGCAATCTTGATATGGTCGAGCTTGAAAGCATCCGCCTTGATGAAGACAAAAATATTTTAAAGGCATTGATTGAAAAACATTACCTGTGGACGCAAAGCAGACAGGCTGAAAGAATTCTGAATTCCTGGTCTGATATGCTTGGAAAGTTTGTGAAAGTAATTCCATTAGATTATCGTAAATCGCTCGAAAAAATCAGGGCGGCCGAACAGCGGCACACTGAAACAACACCCGCTACCGAAGAAGTTTTCCTTAAAAGTTAATTCAAATTGAAATTTGGAAATTGATTATTGGAAATAGTTAGATGGCAGAAATTAGAGGCTTTTTAAAATATAAACGTAAAAAATCAGGTTATCGCCCGATCGAGCAGCGAATCCTCGATTATCGCCAAGTAGAATTGTCGCTCACCCCTGACGACATCATTGAGCAATCCGCGCGTTGTATCGACTGCGGCATACCTTTCTGCCACGGCTTGGGGTGTCTGCTCGGAAACAACATCCCCGAATTTAACGATTTGGTTTATAAAGGCCAATGGCAGCAGGCTTGTGACCTTTTGCATTCGACAAATAATTTTCCGGAATTCACCGGACGTGTTTGCCCCGCTCCCTGCGAAACCGCCTGCACGCTCGCTATCAACGATGAGCCTGTTTTCATCAGACAAATCGAATTGCAAATTGTCGAGCGCGGTTTCGAAGAAGGCTGGATTAAACCGATAATCGCAAAACAAAAAACCGGCAAACGCGTCGCCGTCATAGGTTCAGGTCCCGCTGGTCTTGCCGCGGCACAGCAGCTCGCACGTGCAGGCCATAACGTCGTCGTTTTCGAAAAAGACGATAAAATCGGAGGCCTTTTACGCTACGGAATTCCTGATTTCAAACTCGAAAAAAGCGTTCTCGACCGAAGGCTCGCTCAACTCGCAGCCGAAGGCATCCAGTTCCAGACAGGCGTCGAAGTAGGAAAAGACATTTCTGCCCATTATCTCAAGCAGATGTTCGATTGTACTTGTATAACGATGGGCGCAGGACAGCCGCGAGACCTTGCCGTAATAGGGCGTGGTTTTGAAAATGTCGTTTTCGCACTTGACTATCTCGCAGGCCAGAACAAAATTTGTGGCGGAGAAAAAATCGAAGGCAGAATTATTTCCGCCAAAGACAAATCCGTAGTCGTAATCGGCGGCGGAGACACCGGCAGCGATTGCGTCGGAACCGCACGTCGTCAGGGCGCGAAAAATATTTACCAGCTTGAAATTTTGCCAAAACCGCCCGAAACCCGTCCGCCAGATACGCCATGGCCAAACTGGCCCAGAATTATGCGTACATCTTCATCGCATCTCGAAGGCTGCGAAAGAATGTGGAGTGTAAAAACCACAAAGCTCTCAGGCGTAGAAACAAGCGTCAGCGATCTCTGCGGCTGCTCGGTTGAATGGGTTAAAACCCCGCGAGGCTGGAACATTAAAGAAATCGAAGGAACGGAATTTAATATCAAAACAGACCTCGTAATTATCGCAATGGGATTTTTGCACGTTACACATGACGGGCTTGTAAACAGCCTTGGCCTTAAATTAAACGAAAATGGAAATATCGCCTGCAATGACTTCCAGTCCAGTGACCCGGCCGTTTTTGTCGCCGGCGATTCGCTGCTCGGCGCTTCACTTGTCGTAAAAGCAATCGACACAGGCCGAAAAGCCGCTGAAAACATTAATCAATGGTTAAAAAGAAATTAATTGAAAATTGGAAAATATAAATATAGAATTGTATTATTGCTGATTACAATTTTCTTATATTAAATATTAAGGCAACCTCTAAAAATTGCCTTTTTGACAATAATTTTTTTTATTAACTTTTTATTTGTACTTTTTTGAACAAAATTTTAAAAAATCACGTTCATTTTAGCTCGTTTGCAGACAATTTTCTCTGCCATTCGGCTCTATTGTCAGGCAGTTCATCTGCCTTGACCCTATGCCTGCACCAACAGG